>ERZ827197.1280-NODE-1280-length-21556-cov-7.296358_pt1 | contig 21556 bp, 18 predicted proteins | sample MGYA00519867_ERZ827197 | MGnify/ENA primary metagenome ERZ827197 (study PRJEB31778, sample SAMEA3449278) | human gut metagenome | biome: human gut; feature: human-associated habitat; material: faeces | place: United Kingdom | collected 2010/2012 ...
GGCCCGTGGGTTATACCCTAAGAGCAAACCACCCTTTTTAAGGGTGGTTCTGATTATGCCGAGGGGCTTCCTAGCGCGGCAGGCGAATCGTAAAGCGGCTGCCGACGCCCTCGACCGAGGTCACGCCGATGACGCCGCCATGGCTATCGACGATCCACTTGGCAATGGCAAGCCCCAGACCCGAGCCCTGTGCGCCGGCATCGCGTGCGTTGTCGGCGCGGTAGAACCGTTCAAACGCGTGAGCTGCGGATTCCTGGTTCATGCCGATGCCCTCGTCCTCAACACTTATGTCGATCGTGCCCGCGCCCGCATCCGGCGTTATGCCAAATGTGACGGTCGTTCCCGCATCCGAGTACTTGGCGGCGTTTTGCACGATCACACGCAGGGCTTGCTTCACGAGCGCCACGTCGACGGGCGCATCGCAGCGCGGGTCGCTGACAAGCGCGGCGTCGTATGCCAGCTGATACGTGTGCGCGGTATCGATCATCTGCGATTCCTCGCATACCTCGCCGACCAGTGCGGCCAGGTTGGTATCCGCACGCCGCAGGACCGTGCGTCCGGCATCGCCGCGCGCCAAAAACAGCAGCTGCTCCACGAGCTCCTGCATGTGCTCGCTTTCGGCCTTGAGGGACGCGATGGATTCTGCCAGCACGTCCGGGTCGTCTTTGCCCCAGCGGTCGAGCATGTTTACGTAGCCCTGAATCACCGCGATGGGCGTGCGCAGCTCGTGGCTTGCATCGTTGACAAAGCGCATCTGCTGCAGCTTGGCCTCTTGCATCTGGCGCAGCAGGCGGTTGAGTGCGACCTCGATGCTTGCCAGGTCGGCATCGCCGGTGGTGACGCTTGGTGAGTCGACGCTTGCGCGCACGATGGCCTGCTCCAGCGTTTCCATCTTGCCGCCGGAGAGCTGCATGCGGCCGAGCTCGTCCACGCGCAAGGCCAGATCGTTGAGAGGCGCCATGGTGCGGCGTACGCGCCTCGCGCCGCCGAGCATGTTGAGTACGCTGATGACCTGCCAACCCACAACGGCAAGGTAGAGAGGCCATAGCGCGACGAGGTCCTGTGCGAGGGGGAAAGTCTTGGTGGTACGCGCAAACTCGACGGTATAAGTGAGCGTTGTCAGGTCCCAGCCGCGCGCGGGCTTCAGCGACATGCCGCGAACGGTGGCGCTGGGGATCCATCCTGCGGTAAACGTGTCGTCGGGCAGTGTCTGGTTGTATCCATAGACGAGGATCGCCGCCGCAATCACTACCAGCAACAGATCGAGCCAGATGTAGCTCATCAGACGGCGCCACATATAGCTCCAGTTGATGGCGCGGGCGATGGAGGTGACGCGCTTGGCCTCGGCGTTACGCACGGCAGACATAGCCCACCCCGCGCACGGTCTGGATGATGCGGGCGCTGCCGGCGTCCTCGATCTTGGCACGCAGGTGCGCGATGTGTACGTCGACGTTGTTGGTGTCGCCCACGTATTCGTAGCCCAGCGCTTCGTGCGCGATGCGCTCGCGCGTGAGCACGGTCTCGGCATGCGCCATAAGCAGGGCGAGGACGTCGAACTCGCGGGCCGTGAGCACGATGGGTGAGCCTCCGACCGTGACTTCGCGGCGGTCGGGATCGAGCACAACCGATCCCACGGTGAGTGCGGCGGGGGAGGGCGAGGCGGATGCCTGGGTCGAGCCGCTGACCGGGGGCATCGCGACGGCGCCGACGTCCGCGCCGCCCGCCATGCCCGCCTCAACGCCACCAACGCCCGAAGCCGCCCGCACGGCCTCCGAGCGCTTCAGCGCCACGCGGATCCGTGCGAACAGCTCCTCGATCGCAAACGGCTTGGTCAAGTAATCGTCGGCGCCGGCATCGAGCCCGGCCACCTTGTCCATCACGGCGTCGCGCGCGGTGACCATGATCACCGGCACATCCTTGTGCTTGCGTACGCGCCGCAGCACCTCCATGCCGTTGAGCTGCGGCAACAGCACGTCGAGCAGAATCAAATCGTAGTCGCGCTCCAGTGCCAGGTCCACGGCGGTGCGGCCGTCGGCGGCATGTTCCACCTGGTAGCCCTCGTGCTCCAGCTCGAGCGTCACAAAGCGGGCGATTTTCTCCTCGTCCTCTACGATCAGGATCCGTGCCATGCGTGCCCCCGTCTGTGATTACTTGTCGTCGTTCAGATTTTGCTTGATGTCGTCCGCGGCATCGGCAGCGTGATTCATAAGGTTGTTGATGCTGCCGGGTACGTCGCCGTCGCTATCGATGCGGTAACGCATGCCAAAGAACAGGCCAATCAGCATCAGCCATATCGTGGCGCCCCAGGCAAACAGCGCGACGATGGGGATCAGGATGGGAATGTTGAGGATGATCGCGTCGCGGCGCGTGGCGATAAACTTGGTGTCCAGGCTCAGGCGGAAGAGCTTTTTGAGGTACTCCCACACGCTGTCCATCTTCTTGGAGAAGTCGGTCTTTTCGCTCGACTTTTCGTAGGCTGCCTGCGCGGCGACCATCTCGGCCGAGGGCTCGTCGACCGGCGCGGACTCGGTGGCGGCGTGCGCCGACGTGGTCTGCGTCTTGCCCTGCGACTCGAGCCAAATGATGGCATCCAAAACGTTGCCGTCGGCAGCGTCGAGCGCCGCCTTGGCATCGGTGTAGCTCACGTTGCACTTGGTGCGGATGGTTTCAACTTTTTCGAGGTCGTCCATGACCTGTCCTTTCGTTCGATGGGCGCGACGCCGGGCGATCTGCCCGGGCGCGAGCGTTGCGTTCGGCGGCCTGCGTTGCGCGGCGCCGCCCCGCCCTTGGTCGAACTCTATAGTGCAGGTTATAGATTAAGCGATTCTTGAGCCAAGATTAATGTTGGATGAGTTTTTGGGTGGCGGTGGGAAAAGTATTAGACCTCGATAGCGGGAGATGGGGTGCCGATGACAAAGTGGTGGCAGAAATGGGTCGAGCAGACAGTTTTCAGACGACTGGGACATGGCGGGCGGTCGATCACCTATACTGGTTGGGCTCAATTGGAGAGGTGATGGCTAGTTATGAAATCAATCAATGTTGCAGCAGCGATTATTCAGAAAGACGGGAAGATCCTGAGCTGCCAGCGAGGCTATGGCGAGTTTAAAGACGGCTGGGAGTTTCCGGGCGGCAAGCTCGAGCCGGGCGAGACCGGCGAGCAGGCAATCGTGCGCGAGATTCAGGAAGAGCTCGAGGTCACGATCGGTAACCTCGACTATCTTTGCACGGTCGAACACGATTACGCGACGTTTCACCTGTCGATGCAGTGCTATCTAGCTAACATCCTTTCGGGGGAGTTCAAAGAGCACGCTCACGAGGATATGAAATGGCTTGATACCAATAACCTGTGGGAGGTCGATTGGCTTCCGGCAGACGTTAAAGTCGTTAAGGAGCTCGAAAAGAAACTCGGACTTATGTAAGAAAGGGGCGGGCGCCACATGGCGGCCCGCTCTTTTTTACTCAGCCTCGCTCAAATCGCTGAGCATAAACTCGTAAATATCCTGACGCACGGGCGTATTGAGCTCATATTCGATTTCGACGGCGTTGTCGTTGCTCTTAGTTTTAATAGCCTCGAACTCGCCGGTCGGATGCATTTCGCCTAAGAAATAGAACTCCTTGCCACCCTTATCGTCCTTGTTTTTTCGCATAAACAAATACGTCGGCGGCACCAGGCCGTTTTCCGGCCATGCTTGCAGTCGCAGAATTTCGGGAGAGTTGAGCGTACGGTTGCCCTTGGAGATTGCGATAAACTTGCTCGGCGAAACAAAGCGGTCTTCATACTGAATGGACTCGCTAATGTCGGGCGCCTTGTCATAGTTAATAAACACGGGGAATGTATTGGTCTTCTCGTCGTAAAAATAGCCGCCAAGATTTTGGCCGTTGATGTTCTTTTCCCAGTTCATCAGACGGCAAACCTCCTCGTACGTGTACTTGGCGTTGAGAACGAAATTTGTGTTTTCGTACGTCTCGGCATAGTCGAGTCGGTTGCGCTCAATACCAAAATCCAGCACCTCGAGAATCTGACGCTTGAACTCCGCGTTGCGCAGGGCGGTCGCAAACACTTCGGTCAGACGAGGTCCGCATCCATCGTCAATAAGCAGGGAAACGAAATCCTTAGGAGTGGCAAAGTCGCCCTTAAGGACTGCGATTGCCGACCTAACGGCGCTGTCCTTAAGCTGTGCACGGTAGTTCCTAAGCGCAGCCTCGCGCATATGCCGGTAGCCCTCGTGTCCGGCTTCGACGAGCGTTTGAAGCAAATAGAGGTCTTCGAATCGCTTGCCCGCGGCAAGTTTTTGAGAAATAAATTTGAGAATCTTGGTTTGATCAGAGGAAAAATGGACTGTGTAGTCCGGCTCGTATTTGGAAAGAAAAGCGTGGTAGGACCCCAGGCCGCTATTCTTGAAGATAAGCAGCGGATCGATGGAGCCGTTACGATCAAATTCGAGCAGCGAGGGAATCTTGCCTAGTCTTTGGCGCAAGTCGAGATATTCGTTTTTCAAAAACCTGACGGAGGTGAAATCGCCGCCGTCGATGGCCTTGTAAATCCGTGCCTCGGAAATACGATCGAAGCTCACGGTTGAGCAGCCGGGAATCGCGGAATCGCCCTCTTGGACAAGGCGGCGCAGACGATCCTTGTTGTACGTCTTGTCGCCCGAAAGCGCGATTGGCACCAAGAAGTTGCTCTGATAGTTGCCAATAAAATCGAGAACTAGCGCGTATTCTTTGCCATCATTCAGACGCAAACCGCGTCCGAGTTGCTGAATAAAGATAATCGCCGAATCGGTGCGGCGAAGCATGATGATCTGGTTGAGTGAGGGGATATCGACGCCCTCGTTCATGATGTCGACCGAGAAAATGTACTCGAGCTCGCCGGCTTCAAGTCGGCTGATCGCGGCATCGCGGACCTCATCGGAATCTTGACCGCTAATCGCAGCCGTTCGATATCCGAGAGCGTTGAATTTGCGCGACAGTTCTTCGGCCTCGGCGTTTCGATTGCAGAAAATTAAGCCCCTGCGGTTGCTTTTGGTGACGCTATACTCTTCGATTTTCTCGGTGATGTGACGCACGCGCTCATCGGACGTCAAGCGTCCGAACAGGGCGGTATCTTCGATTGTCTCATCGTCAATCTCCAGATCGTGAATGCCAAAATAATGGAAGGGGGCTAGCATCTCCTCGGCCAAAGCGTCCTGCAGCGTGATCTGGAACGCGATGACGTGATTGAAAATGGCAAAGACGTCATAGCCGTCGGTGCGATTGGGTGTAGCGGTCATGCCCAGATAAAACCGAGGCGTAAAGTGCGACATGATGGATTGGTAACCCTGGGATCCCGTGCGGTGGGCCTCGTCGATGACGATGTAGTCGAACTCATCGGGACGGAAATCGCTCAGATGTTTGGCGACCGAAGAACACATGGCAAACACGCAGGTAGCATTGCTTATATTCTTGCCAGTTTGATAGGTGTCGAACGTATAGGTACTACCTAAGAGGCGTTCGTAGCTTGCACGGGAGGCGTCGATAATGCGCCGGCGGTGCGCAAGAAAGAGGACGCGCCGGGGTTTAGTTGCGAGCACGTCGAACGCCGAAAGGAAGGTCTTGCCGGTGCCGGTTGCCGAGACCAACAGGGCGCGGGTCTCGCCCTTGCGGTGGATTACACCGAGCGCCTCAAGGGCGCGCTGCTGCATTTTATTGGGCTTGATTTCTTCGAGGTCGTTCGTGGTTGGGCAAACAGCCGCCTGGAACGGTGGTTTCGATTTGGGCTTTGACGGACGTGCCGATCGATATGCGGCATAGTTCTCAATCCAGTCTTGGGAAAGCAAAACGGTTGAGGTGTCGTTCCACAACGAATTGAACTCGCTCCTCAGTTCGCCGAGTAGGCGGCTGTTCTCGACAGTCTGGTACAGCACGTTCCATTCTTTATTACAGGTGAGGGCGGTCTGCGTCATGTTGGAGCTACCGACGATGACCGTGCTGGTTTCGCCCTTATCAAAAATGTATCCCTTGGCATGCAAATTACCCTGGAATACGCGAACTTCCATGTTGTCGTATTCCAGGAGCTTGCGAAAGACATCGGGTGAGTTGAAGTTGAGATAGGTGGACGTGAGCAGCCTGCCCTTAATGCCACGCTGCTTGAGCTCCTGGAACGTCTCGACTAGGATTTGAAGGCCGCCGTCTGCAACAAACGCTACGCAGAAGTCAAAAGAGCCGCAGGCTGAGAGCTGCTCCTTGATAACGGATAGTAGTGTTCCGCCTGTCGCCTTCGAGTTGGCGATGAGCTTGGGTGAATCGTTCTCTCGTGTAAGCGAGTCGAATTCAATATCAATCTGTCGCTGCGTAGTCATCCCGGCCAAACCTTTCGAAAGACTATGTTGGCGCCAGGATAGCAGATCGATCGTTCGTGTTTTAGATGTATGACGATTGGGGTTGGCAGTTTGGCATGAGCTTGCACACGTGTCCGCACGGCATGTGACACTTACCCTGTCGCCCTGCTCTGCCGCGGCGGCATGCATCTGAACAACGACTCTCTAAGGAGTTCAATATTGATGAGTGACAACACCAAGCATCTCGCAAAGAAGTGCGTCAAGGACGCGGGGCCGTGCCTCGCGTTGTGCCTTGCCGGCGCAGCGGTCGCGCTGCTGGCTGTTCTGGGGCCATTCGACGTGCTCCGAAGTGCCAGTTCTCTGCACGTTTGCATGGCCCTTGCCGGCGCCATGATGACCGGCGGCGTGCTCGATCTGGTTTTTTGGGTGCTTGACCCGTTTGGATGGAAGAACGAAGGGTAAGCCCTAAGGGATGGAAGGGCTGGAACGGTTGGCTTAGTGATCGTGCAGAATGTGGGCTAGCGACTTACAGGGAAGTGGTAATCCGATGACGGTCTATGTAACAGGCGATATTCATGGCGGCGCTGACATGCAAAAGCTCCGCGATTGGGAGCTTGGGGATAGCCTGGCGAGCGACGACTATCTCATCATCGCGGGCGACTTTGGCTTTCCCTGGGACTTTTCTACCGAGGAATGTGCCGATATTGCTTGGCTGGAGTCGCGCCCCTACACCGTGCTGTTTGTCGACGGCAACCACGAGCGTTTCGATCACTGGGCGGAACGCCCCATGGAGTTGTGGCACGGTGGGCTGACGCAGCGCCTGTCGGATACCTCGCCCATACGGCGCCTGACGCGCGGCGAGGTTTTTGAGCTCGACGGCTCAACGGTCTTTACCATGGGCGGCGCCACGAGCGTGGACAAGGAATACCGCATTCCGTATTCCAGCTGGTGGCCGCAGGAGCTGCCGGACGAGCGCAACTTTGAGGAGGCGCAGGCAAAGCTCGACAGCGTGGGCTGGACGGTCGACTACGTGATCACTCACACCTGCTCTACGCGCATGTTGTCGCCCACGCTCTATCCGGCGCCCGGCTGGAATTATCCCGATGTCGATCGACTCACCACGTTTTTTGACGAGCTGGAGGACCGTCTGGACTACAAGCGCTGGTACTACGGGCATTTTCATCGGGATGTCAACCCGGCCGAGCGCCATACCGTGCTCTACGACTGCATCGTTCGCCTGGGCGACGAACTCCAGCCCTGGGATGTTGCATAGGGGTACGGACGCATGAGCTTCGTAGCGAACCAAAACCGATTCGCTAAGGGATTTACTCCCAAGCTGACTTGCGCTCGAGTAACGTTTTCGTAGCTTCTGGCGTGGGGGAGTCAAGTATTTCGCAAAACGCATCGAACCCCTCTGGTGAAAGATGAGTTGTTGATGCTTTGGCAATGTCGCTATCGAGGTGGTCGTCAGGGTGGGCTGCCGTCTGTTGCATGCCTGTCCTTTCATCCATAACGATGTTCTCGCGATGCGCGCGGATGACATCCCAGCTAAAGTGCTCGACCAGCTGCTCGGCAGAGCGCGGCGTGGTGTCCGGCGCGATGCCCGCTTGCCCGGCGAGCCAGCCCAGCAGCGCTTCGGGTGTGCCAAAGCGGGCGCGGAGTTCGCCTAGGTCCAGATCGCGGTCGCGCTTGGAAAGGCGGCGGCCGTCCGGTGACATGAGCAGCGGGATGTGCGCGTAGTGCGGCGTGGGAAGTCCTAGCAGATGCTGCAGGTAGATTTGGCGGGGCGTGGAACCAAGCAGATCACATCCGCGCACGACCTCGGTGACGCCCATGGCAGCGTCGTCGACCACCACGGCTAGCTGGTAGGCAAAAACGCCGTCGCTGCGGCGCACCAAAAAGTCGCCGCATTCGGTGGCGAGTGCTTCGCATTGGGCTCCGTACGTGCGGTCCACGAATTCGATCACGTCGCTGGCGAGGTCGTCGACGGTGGGCACGCGCAGGCGCGTGGCCGGAGCACGCAGGGCACTGCGGCGGGTGATTTCTTCAGCAGAAAGACCTCTGCAGGCGCCGCGGTAGATGGGCGTGCCGTCGCTGGCGTGCGGCGCGCTCGCGGCGTGGAGTTCGGCACGCGTGCAAAAACAGGGATAGGTGAGGCCGGCGTCTTGCAGCTGGCGCAGGGCGTCCTCGTACAGATCCAGGCGATCGTGCTGGTAGTAGGGGCCTTCGTCCCACTCGAGCCCCAGCCAGGTCAGATCGTCAATCAGTTGAGCGGCAAGTTCCGGGCGCTTGCAGCGATCGTCCAGGTCCTCGATACGTAACACGATGCTGCCGCCTTGGCTGCGGGCCGAAAGCCATGCGCACAGGCAGCTGAACACGTTGCCCAGGTGCATACGACCCGAGGGCGACGGGGCGAAACGGCCCACGACGGGCGCGGGGGCGGAGGCGGGTGGCGTCGCTGGCGCGTCCGCGGCGGGCGTTGCTATGTTGCGTGCGTTGATATCCATGCGGACGAGTATAGCGCGGGACGCGATGGGGAGGCGTCGCTGTGGTCCGTAAGTTGTCGGGGCCCCACATTGCGTGTGACGGGCTGCAGACTCGGTGCTTTGATTCCCGTCCATCAACTTGGCACCTTAGACGACAGAAACCCCGGCAGCTCTTCGCAACTGCCGGGGTTTCCGCGGAAAAGGGGGACATGATCCTCAAGCGAACGGCAAAGGGGCAAACCGTTTTCGCTCAACTGCTTTATGCCCCTCGGCTGGCGGCTCAATCAGCGCGTGCCGCGCCCACACAAAGCCGCTACACCTGTGACAGAGCTGTGAAGTGGTATCTATTGCTGGCGCGGGCCATGCCAAGGGTGTCCCTAATGACTAGTCATTTAAGAACGTCCCCAATGACTAGCTGCCGGGGTGCGGGTGTGACTTTCATCCCGTTTGGCGCTCCGGTCGCCTAGATGTTCGCCATGCGTACCCGCAAACGTGGGACAATGGCGCTGTTGGTTTTACAGACAAAGGATGTGCCTATGAACACCCTCGCCGCCAAAGTCAGCCGGCAGCGCCACCTGTTTGCGCGATTCGCTTCCGTCTGCGTGCTCGTCGCGCTTGCGTTGTTGCTGCTGCCTGTCGCCGCGCACGCCGACGGCTACTCCATGACCCAGACCTATATCAGTGCCACGGTCGAGGCCGATGGATCGCTGGCCGTTGTCGAGGGACGCCAGTTTGATTTCGACGACGACATCAACGGCGTGTTTTGGGAGATCAATACGGGCTCCAACCAGCAGGGCGGCACGGCGGGCGTCGACGTGCTGAGTGTCGAGGAAGAGGACACCGCGTTTAACAAAGTCGATAGCGCGAACAAGGGCGACTCTGGCGTCTACACGGTCGAGCAGACCGGTGACGGCGTAAGGATTAAGGTGTTCAGCCCTCACGAGAGCGGCGACAGCGCAATCTACTACGTGAGCTACACCATGACCGGTGCGGTTATGAACTGGGCCGATACCGCCGAGCTCTACTGGAAGTTCGTGGGTGACGGCTGGTCTGCGGATTCCGACGATGTCGAGATGGAAGTGCGCTTCGCAAATGCCGCTGCCGGGACGGCGGCCGTCAAAGGCGATAACTTTCGCGCATGGGGCCACGGTCCGCTGACGGGCGACGTGTCGCTCGATGAGGACGAGCCCATGGTCACCTATACCATTCCCTGCGTGCATCAGGGCGAATTCGCCGAGGCACGCATCGCCTTCCCCAGTGACTGGGTGCCGCAGCTTGCCGCCGCGGGCGAAGAGCGCATGTCAACGATCCTGAGTGAAGAGAAGGAATGGGCCGACGAAGCTAACGCCCGCCGCGCTCACGCTCGCATGATTGCCAATGCACTTGCCGTGCTAAGTGTTGTTGCGGCGGTGGCCTTTACCGGCACAATCGTTATGCTCAAGCTGCGCAAGCGCAAGCCCAAGCCGCTTTTCCAGGACGAATATTTCCGCGATGTGCCTTCGGCCGACCATCCCGCCGTGCTTTCGGCCCTCATGAGCTGGAACGAGGTGCCCGATCAGGCATATATCGCCACGCTCATGAAGCTCACTGACGACCGTGTGATCAAGCTGGAGCAGGCGACCGTGACCAAGGCCAAGAAGGGTCTGTTGGGGCGTGAAAAAGAAGAGCAGACGTATCGCGTGACGGTGAGCGATGCGGGCTGGAAGTCGGCCAAGGGCATTGACCACATGGTGCTCAAGGTCTTCTTTGCCGGTGCTAAGCCTGACGAGAACGGCGATCGCTCGCGCACGTTTGACGAGCTGCAGCACTACGTCAAGCAGCACGCTACACCCGTGGGTGATAAGCTCGAGGACTATCAGAACACCGTTAAGGGCAAGCTGGCCGATAGCGAGTACGTTGCCTCGGACGGCATTGTTGCAATGGTGTTTTGCCTGGTTCTTGGTATCCTGATTGCCTTTGTTCCCGTGGGATCCATCTTCTTTACCGATGGCGCACAGGCGAACATTACCGCCGCGGTTATCTCGGTGCCGATTGTGCTGGTGGGTATTGGCGTGGGCCTTACGTTCCGCCGCTTTACGCCGGAGGGCGCCGAGGTGGCGGCTCGCTGCAAGGCACTTAAGCATTGGCTCGAGGACTTCACGCGTCTAAAGGAAGCCGTCCCCGGCGATCTGGTGCTGTGGAACAAGCTGCTGGTGATGGGCGTTGCCCTAGGTGTTTCGAAAGAAGTGCTGCGACAGCTGGCCGAGGCCGTGCCTGCGGACCTGCGCAACAGCGACGATTTCTACGACAACTACCCCTGCTACTGGTGGTATTACCATCACTACGGCAACGAGTCTCCGCTCGATTCGTTCGATGACGTGTATCACGAGAGCATCCGTGAGCTGACGTCGAGCTCCGACAGCTCGAGCGGCGGCGGAGGCGGTGGCTTCTCGGGCGGCGGAGGCGGCGGCGTCGGCGGAGGCGGCGGCGGAACGTTCTAGCGAGCGCTTGCTTTGGGGTGGACCTTTCTGGGCGGTTGCCAGGGAAGATCCATCCCATTTTTATGTGTCGAAAGGGGCAATTCTTTCCGCCGAGGAGCTCCGTGCAAGGGCAGTGGGCAAAAAATGCCAAATATGAGTACTGTTGCCTAGATTGTCACATTTGTTGTACTAAAAATTGGACCACTAACGAGATTGTTTCTCGTTAGTGGTCCAATTTATTGTACAGTTGGGGAGATACGTTAGTTCTTCCAACGCATCGAGAGGTCTAAGAGACCCGAAAAAGCCGAATTGCGCTGCTACTAAAAAGGTAACAGTACTCATATTTGATGTTTTTTGACCACAGCTATTTGCGAACTCCTATATAGCGACCTCAAGAAGAGCTTCGTCGGTCGTTTTGATCAAGACTGTCCCCAACGATTAGTCATTTAAGAACGTCCCCAACGACTAGGTGTGGTTGCTGCCAAGGAACGTCCCTAACTGCCGGGTTTAGGCTGTTAGGTCGAGTTCGTAGAGGAAGCTTTCGCGCGGCATGGCGTGGCGGCGCTCTTCGCGGTTGGCGCGGTGCGTGGCCGTGCGCTTAAAGCCGTGCAGTTCGTAGAACTGCCACGAGCAGTTGGAGTCGGTGTACAGGTGCGCCCTCGTCGCTCCAAGCGAGGACAGGTGCGAGACCGCGGCGTCGAGCAGAACCGTGCCAACGCCCAGGCCATGGACATCGCGATCCACGGCAAGCAGCGTGACCTCGTTGTCGTGCGGCAACGGGCTGCTTTCGAGCAGGCGGTTGTTGGTTCGGATGGTTGCGCGCACAAACGAGAGATACTCGGCGCAGGCATCAGGCTCCAGCTCACGCATCTGCGATAGCAGTGCGCGTTCGGTATCCATCCAATGCTCGTTGATAGTGACGCCGGAGTTCTGTCCTGCGCGTGCAAGTGCAATGCCGCGCGCCTCGCCGTCAATCACCGTAACCTGCGAAAACGTCGATGACGAAAGGCAATAGGCGAGGTCGCACGCGGCCTCAAGGCGGTTGTACTCATCGTTATCCGAATTGTTATGCCAAAGTTGCTGCAGAATCAGCGCGATGGCGTCGAAGTCTTCGGTATCAAACGGTCGGTAGAGAACCCGCGAGACCATGGTGCCTCTTTCTTTTGCGGATGCATATCGAACACAGTTCTACCACGCCATTGGCATCAAATTATGGTGCCCCTGTGTTCCATGAACTCACCGTGCCCATCCCCTCCGCTCGCAAACTTTTTCTGCACATGCGCCCGTTGCGGGGTGCATCGATGCGCTCGATGCGCTACATTAAATCAGTATTTTCAATGCCGCTGCGCGAGCGCTGCAGATCGACGTATCACCGACTCACAGAGCACGGCGGCGTACCAGACAGGAGGACTGCATGGGATCTGATGTGAAGATCGCACGCGCGTTGATCTCGGTTACCGATAAGACGGGCGTCGTCGATTTCGCACGGACGCTGGTTGACGACTTTGGCGTCGAGATCATCTCTACGGGCGGCACGGCTCGTGCCATCGAGGACGCGGGCATTCCCGTAACCCCCATCGAGGAGTTCACGGGCTATCCCGAGATGATGGACGGCCGCGTTAAGACCCTGCACCCCAAGGTTCATGGCGCGCTGCTGGCCCGCCGCGATTCCGAGCAGCACATGCAGGAGGCCGCTCAGCACGGCATTAAGCTGATCGACCTGGTCGTCGTCAACCTGTACGAGTTCGAGAAGACCGTTGCCAATCCCGAGGTCACCTTCGCGGACGCCATCGAGCACATCGACATCGGCGGTCCCTCCATGCTGCGCTCTGCTGCCAAGAACGCCACGAGCGTTACCGTCATTTCCGACCCGGCCGACTATGATGCCGTCCTGGCCGAGATGCACGAGACCGGTGGCTGCACCACGCTTTCCACCCGTCGTCGCCTGCAGGTGAAGGTCTACCAGACCACCGCCGCCTACGACACGGCTATCTCCCGTTGGCTTGCCGTCCAGGCAAGCGACGTGGCGGACACCTCTGCCAAGCTCGAGATCTCGCTGGAGAAGGTCGACGACCTGCGCTATGGCGAGAATCCTCAGCAGAAGGCTACGGTCTACCGCTTTGCCGAGGGCTGCGAGAACACCGCGAGCTCGCAGTTCCCGCTCGTGGGCTCCGAGCAGATCCAGGGCAAGCCGCTTAGCTACAACAACTATCTGGATGCCGACGCCGCTTGGAACCTGGTCCGCGAGTTCGACGAGCCGGCCTGCGTGATCCTCAAGCACCAGAACCCTTGCGGTTCTGCTGTTGCCGAGGACATCACGGCTGCCTACGACCGCGCCTTCGCCTGCGATCCCAAGAGCGCCTTTGGCGGCATCATCGCCTGCAACCGCGAGGTTCCCTATGAGCTGGTCGAACACTTTGCCGATCAGAACAAGCAGTTCGTCGAGGTTATCATCGCCCCGAGCTACACTGCCGAGGCGCTCGAGCGCATGGCTAAGCGCCCCAACCTGCGCGTGCTGGCTACCGGCGGCGTGGACCACGGCGCCCAGGTGGAGCTGCGCTCCATTGACGGCGGCATGCTGGTGCAGGAAGTCGACCACGTGACCGAGGATCCCGCGACCTTTACGTTCCCCACCGACCGCAAGCCCACCGACGCCGAGATGGCCGAGCTCGAGTTTGCCTGGAAGGTCTGCAAGGGCGTTAAGTCCAACGCCATCTTGGTTTCCAAGGGCAAGGCCGGCATTGGCATGGGCCCGGGTCAGCCTAACCGCGTTGACTCTGCGCTGCTTGCCTGCGAGCGTGCCGAGGACTTCTGCGAGCGCGAGGGCGTGGAGAAGGGCGGCTTTGCCTGTGCAAGCGACGCGTTCTTCCCGTTCCGCGACAACGTCGACGTGCTTGCTGCACACGGCGTGACCTGCATCATTCAGCCCGGCGGCTCCAAGCGCGACGATGAGAGCATCCAGGCCTGCAATGAGCACAATATTGCTATGGTGTTTACGGGCGCTCGCCACTTCCGTCACTAAGTTTCGCCTCGGGACAAAATAATCTCCGCAAAAGACGGCTGCTCCGTTTGGAGGGCCGTCTTTTTGGTATAAGAGGACGGAATGACTAACACGAAAGGTACAACCATGCCCCAGATTGATGATGCCGAGCTGTTTGGCAATGCCGAGGATCAGCGTGCGTACGAGGACTTTTGCGCCAATCAGGAGGCGGTCGAGAAGTTTACGCTCGACAAGCCCGCGCTTGTCTGCCGTTGGCGCATGTCCAACAAAAAGGTGCCCATGCTCAACCGCCACATTCGCGCACTGTCCGAGCGCCTGGTGCAGGGCGAGCCGCTTACCCATAACATGCTCAGCTGGGTCAAACAGCACGTTGAGTGGTCGCTTGCCGAGGGCGATTACACCGCACGTGACGGCGTGCTCATGCTGGTGATCGATATCAACGGCAACGCCGCCATGACGGTGGGCGAGTACGAGCCACTAGTCGATACGTCGGCCAAGGCGCTGCGCGCCCGCTCCGCCGAGGCCCGCTCCGAGGCCGACGAGACCGGCGTGGCGCCCGAGGTGCTCGCCGCCGTCAACAACGGCGAGCTTGCCTTTGTGGCGCCGGCGGACGAGTGCCTGTGCGGCACGGCGACGCTCATTGAGCAGCTGGCCCAGACCAAGGGCATCCCGGTCACGCGCGTAGACATTCCCGCGCAGCTTAAGGGCGCGCTGTTTCTGGTGAGTGACGAGCACGGCGTGGTCCCCGCTTCCGAGACGGACGCCGCCGAGGCCGACGCCGCCGAGGCCGACGCCGCCACGGTCGCCTTCTTTGCCGACGGCTACGAAAAGCTCCGTGCCCGCCGCTAAATGATTTTTCTGGGACGGGGATTAAAGAATCATTTTGGTCCCCGCCACCGCTGCGAGTGCGAGGCGGACAAAACGCCCCCGCTCGCGAACAGTTCTGTCACCTGGCACCGCGCGAGGCGTGTACCTGCGACGCCGTGGGCATAATGGTGTGGAAAGTGCAAGTTACGCGAAATGGGAGGACACATGGCGCTGATTTATGTCGTTGAGGACGACGAGCCCATTCGTCGTGAGCTTGTCGACATCCTTGCCCGCGCCGGGTTTGAAATCGAGGCCTGCGAATCGTTTGAGCATGTCTCGCGCGATATTCTCGCCGCCGCGCCCGACCTGGTGCTGCTCGACCTCACGCTCCCTGTCAAAGACGGCCAGCACATCTGCCATGAAGTTCGCCGCGAATCCGAGGTTCCCATCATCGTTCTCACGTCGCGCACGACCGAGATCGACGAGGTCATGGCCATGACGCTCGGCGCGGACGACTTTGTTCCCAAGCCCTACAGCGCCCGTGTGCTCGTGGCGCGCATCAATGCCTTGCTGCGTCGCACCGCGTCGGCGGGCGAGCGCAGCACGCTCGTCCACAAGGGACTGGAGCTCGACCTCGCACGCTCCATGGTCACCAACACGCAAACGGGAACCAGCACCGAGCTCACCAAAAACGAGCTGCGTATCCTCTCGCTGCTTCTGAGCCGCGCGGGCAAGATCGTTTCGCGCTCGGCCATCATGCAGGACCTGTGGGACTCCGACGCCTTCGTGGACGACAACACGCTCACCGTCAACATCAACCGCCTGCGCACCACGCTCGAAAAAATCGGCATCAAGGGGTATTTGACTACGCATCGCGGCCAAGGCTATTCGGTCTAGGGGCCGGCTATGTCGTTTGGCAAGTTCTTTAAAGATGCGCTGCTTCCCGTCGCCGTGTGGACCTGCGGCGTGCTGCTGAGCTGCTTTGTACTGACGGTCGCCGGAGCACCCGTTTCTATCGTGGTCGTGGCGGTCGGCGTGTCCTTTATCTTTGGTATGCTCGGCATCGTGATCGAATACGCGCGCCGTCGTCGTTTTCTGCGCCAGCTGGAGCGTGCGGCAGAGGAGCTCGAGAGTCCCGCATGGGTGCAGGAGATGGTGCAATGTCCGACCTATGCCGAGGGCGAGCTCGAGTACGAGGTCTTGTGCCGGGTGGGCAAAGCCGCTTGCGACGAGGTTGCCGAAGGCCGGCGTCAGACCGATGACTATCGCGACTATATCGAGAGCTGGGTCCACGAGGCCAAGCTGCCCCTGGCGGCAGCTCACCTGATTTTGGAAAACCTGGATGGCAGCGAAGATGACCTGTCGCGCGTGGATGACCTGGGCCGTGAGCTGGCTCGCGTGGAGCGCTATATCGACCAGGCGCTGTACTACGCGCGCTCGGAAGTCGTGGAGCGGGACTACCTGATTCGCCGCTGGGATCTCAAGACCTTGGTGACGGGCGCGATTAAAGCCAACGCGCGCGAGCTCATCGCGGCGCACGTGGCCCCGGTGTGCGAGAACCTCGACTTCGAGGTCTTTACCGACGAGAAGTGGCTCGAGTTTATTCTGGGCCAGCTTATTCAGAACAGTATTAAATATGCGCGCGAGGACGGCGCGAAGATCGTGTTTTCGGGCGCGTTGCTGGACGAGGGCCTGGCGAGCGAACGCATCGAGCTCACCGTCGCGGACAACGGCTGCGGCGTGAGCGCGGCCGACCTGCCGCGCGTGTTCGAGAAGGGCTTTACCGGCGATAACGGCCGCACCACCAAGCGCGCAACGGGTATTGGCCTCTACCTGGTGGCGCGCCTGTGCTCCAAGATGGGCATCGACGTCACCGCGGCATCCGACGCCGGCGAAGGCTTTGTCGTCACGTTTGCCTTCTCGACCAACAAGTTCCAATACTTTGAGTAGTCGTCGCGGTGTAACGTCCTGGAGCGTCATTCACGTTAAGACATATATCCCAAACGGGATAATTCCATCATGATGTGCTATGATTATCCCGTTTGGGATAATCATAGGGGATTAGCATGCAAGACTGGAATGAGCGAACGATTTTTGACCCAGCTGAACTCGGTGCATATTTGCGTGAGCGCCGGAAGAAGCTCGGTTATACCCAACGCGATGTGGCTGATTTCAACCAGTGCAGTTTGCGCTTTGTGAGCGAGCTTGAGCGTGGAAAGGCGGGTGCCAATCTTCGCCAAACCCTTCAAATCGCTAACAGCTTGGGGGTCGATTTGATCCTGAGGGAGAGGGGCGACGGTTCATGGCATTAAAGGTTTATCGTGAGTATCGGGGAACGTTTGAGCTGGTCGGAGAATTTGAGAGGGCCGACCCCGTAAACGAGACGTTTGCATATGATGAGGGATATCTTGAACGCGACGATGCTGCCGCACTCTCAGCTTCTCTTCCCTTGCGACATGACCCATATACCAGCAATGAGTTTTCGGCCTTCTTTTCGGGCATGCTTCCCGAGGGCCCGGTTCGGCATGAGCTGTCGATGCGTTTTCAAATCCCCCAGTCAGACTATTTATCGATGCTCGAGCGTTTGGGCGATGAGTGCGTTGGTGCCTTGAGGTTTCTCGGCGATGAGAAATCGAGCTACGATCCGGGCTATCGTCCTCTGCAAGACGAGGATTTTGAGGCACTTTCTAAGGCGGAAGTGTTTGAGATTGCAAATGATATGCAGGATTCGAGGCTGTCGTTGGCGGGCGCTCAGTCTAAAACCGGTTGGTTTTTACCGCGCGGTAAAGATGCAAAAAAGGCCGAGTCGGGGGATTGGATGCTGCCGCTCGGCTCTGCCCCCTCGACTCACATAGTCAAGATTGCTTCAACTAAACATCCGGATTTGCCGTTCAACGAATTAATTTGCATGACGGCAGCGTCTGCTGCTGGGCTTGAAATTGCCCGTTCAGAAGCTTCGGATACGATTCCTGGTGCGTTCTTTTCCGAGCGTTATGACAGAATCTGGAGCAATGAGCCGCCGTCGATGAGCGGATTCGATGTGCCTCTGAGGCTGCATCAGGAGGATTTTTGCCAAGCGGTTGGCTGGCCTTCGTATATGAAATACGAGACACGTCCCGATAGCTGCTATATGGTTCTTTGCGGCCGATTGATAAGAGAGCAATCGTCTAACGTAATTGCTGATACTCAAATGTTCGCTCGTCAGGTAATGGTCGATTATGCGTTGGGGAATTGCGACTCGCATCTCAAGAACCATTCGTTTCTCTATAGTCCGAGTTGGCGGGAAAAGAGGTTGGCCCCTGCATACGATATTATCTGCACGACGATAATGGGATACGACCATAATCTTGGGATTGATATTGGGGATCACCGGGTGATCGATGGGGTGACTCCTGAAGATTTCGAATTCATGTCTCAAGATTTGCATCTACCACTCAAGATGATTAAGAACATCGCGGCGGAAGTGGCTGAAGGGGTGTCTGCCCAGCTTGCAGAACTTGCCTCTGCAACCGGAGATTTGGGTAGGGTCGCTCTGAAAATTCAGACGGACTCCGTTGAGAGAATGAGGGTTCTGGAGCAATTCTCAGTCTAAAGCAAAGCGGGGCCACCGTAATTGTGGCCCCGCTCTTGGAAGACTTGGGCACGCGGGCTTGCGCTCCGCGATGCGTTAGGCGTACGTTTGCTATTTCACGACCAAGATGTCGCAGTCCGTGTTGCGCAGCAGGAACGTCGAAATCGAACCCAGCAGCGCATACTTGATCGAGGACAGGCCGCGGGCGCCGCAGAGCACCAGGTCGGGCTTAACCACGTCGAGCATCTCGTCCTTGAGCGTCTCGCGAATACGGCCGGCGCGAATCATGACCTCGACCTCGGGAATATCGGGATTGGCCTTGGCCTCTTCGAGCTGCTTGGCGATGGAGTTCTTAAATGCCTCCTCTAGGCCGTTGACCAGATCGACCGGATAGGAACCGGCGCTCTCGAGCGCCGTGGAATCGATAACGTGGCCGATGATTAGCTTGGCGCCGTTGTTCGCGGCGACCTTGATGGCGCGTGCGAGCACAAAATCCTGCTGCTCAGTACCGTCGAGTGAAACAAATACCTTGGTGTAGCCCTCGTTCATGGTTTCCTCCTTGGTCTATCGCACGGGCGCGGGGCTCGTGCATCGGGCGGGCGCGGGCGCGTTGGCCGCCGGACACTTTATCTTGTTGCAGTTATACCCAAGGATTTGGGTTTGACCGCTCGCAATTCTGTGAACGGGCGAGTTTTTTGGTAAGGGTAGGCGTAGACGCGCCCGAACGGTTGATAATGGGACATCGCCCGCACCGTCCGCAGAACAATATCGGCGGGTGTCTAACGAGGGGGTCCCTTTGGATATTATCGAGCTTCTAAAATCTGCCTTCATGGGCCTGGTCGAGGGCATCACCGAATGGCTGCCTGTTTCGTCGACCGGTCACATGATCTTGGTGGACGAGTTCGTCAAGATGAACGTGAGCGAGACGTTCTGGAATATGTTCCTGGTCGTGATTCAGCTCGGCGCCATTCTGGCCGTCTGTGTGCTGTTCTTCCATGAGCTCAATCCGTTCTCGCCCAGCAAGGGCAAGGAGGGCCGTCGCGACACCTGGGTGCTGTGGGGCAAGATTGTGCTCGGCTGCATTCCCGCCGCGGCGATCGGTCTGCCGCTTAACGACTGGATGGAGGAGCATTTCTACAATGCTCCCGTCGTGGCGCTGGCGCTCATTGTGTACGGCGTGCTGTTTATCGTGATCGAGAACTGGCGCGCGAGCAAGCGCGAGGAAATGGCCGTTGCCGGTTCGTTTGGTTCGCGTGCTGTGGTGTCGGGTGGACGTCCCGCCGGTGCGCACTTTGCGGCGCCCGCCGCGGCTACCGCTGAGGATGAGGACGATGACGAGAATCTGGACTTTGGCTCCATCGCCACGCTCGAGGACCTGAGCTGGAAGACTGCGCTGGGTATCGGCTGCTTCCAGGTGCTTTCGCTGGTGCCTGGTACGTCTCGCTCCGGTTCTACCATCATCGGCGGCCTGCTTTTGGGCTGCACGCGTTCGGTGGCGTCCAAGTTTACGTTCTTCCTGGCCATTCCTGTCATGTTTGGCGCGAGTGCGCTCAAGCTGGTCAAGTATTTCATCAAGGGCGGTACGTTCGGCGCCAACGAGGTCGCTATCCTGGGCGTGGGCTGCGTTGTGGCCTTTGTGGTTTCGCTCATCGCTATCAAGTGGCTTATGGGCTTCGTCCGCCGTCACGACTTTAAGTGCTTCGGCGTCTACCGCATCATTCTGGGCATCGTGGTGCTTGCGTACTTCTTTGTTCTGGAGCCTATGCTCGGCCTGTAACTTGGTTGACGCTGCGCGGCGGCCAGAGCGACAACTTGTCATTCAAAGGGGGTGGCATGACCAAAAGGTCTATGCCGCCCCCTTTTCATGCCAATTTGTTCGCCCTGACCGTCGCTCGCTGCTGCTGCCATGACATCGGTGGTTTCGTGATTGTCAATAGATTGGTGCAAAGTAACCTGACCCCATTGCGCCAAATCCGCTGGGGCGGGCCTGACGGCGGCGCACGGAGTCGTGGTGTGATTTGCGTCGGTGTCCGCGCGGCTCGGTATACTGGTACGGCTCAAACTATGGCGCTGCCCGCAGGCGCGCCGTCCGTCAGATGAGGAGTCGCCCATGACCCAGCCCTTGCCCTGGGAAAAGAACGCCGCAGTACCCGTGCCGCCCACGCCGGAACCCGTGCCGCTCGATGCATACACCGCCCCCGCTGCGCCGGAGCCCGAGCTCGTCCCGCTCGACATCTACGACGCTCCCGCGCCGGCACCCAAACCCGCCAAGCCGCTTGTCGACATCGACAGCCTTAATCCCGCCCAGCGCGAGGCGGTCCTGACCACCGAGGGTCCGTTGCTGGTCCTTGCCGGCGCCGGCTCGGGCAAGACCCGCGTCTTGACCTTCCGCATCGCACATATGCTCGGCGACCTGGGCGTTAAGCCCTGGCAGATCCTTGCCATCACGTTTACCAACAAGGCCGCGGCCGAGATGCGCGAGCGTCTGGCGGCACTCATCCCCAGCGGTACCCGCGGCATGTGGGTGTGCACCTTCCATGCTATGTGCGTGCGCATGCTGCGCGAGGACGCTGACCTGCTGGGCTACACCGGTCAGTTCACCATCTACGATGACGACGATTCCAAGCGCATGGTGCGCGATATTATGCAGGCGCTCGGCATTGAGCAAAAGCAATTCCCCATCAATATGATCCGCAGCAAGATCAGTTCGGCCAAAAACGCCATGATCGGCCCCGAGGACATGCTCAAATCCGCCGACAGCCCCAACGACAAAAAGGCCGCGCAGGTCTACCTGGAGCTGGAACGCCGCCTGCGCGCCGCCAACGCGATGGACTTCGACGACCTGCTCGTGCGCACGCTTGAGCTGCTGCGCACCCGCCCCGAGGTGCTCGATAAGTACCAAGAGCGTTTCCGCT
>ERZ827197.1289-NODE-1289-length-21432-cov-6.565701_pt1 | contig 21432 bp, 21 predicted proteins | sample MGYA00519867_ERZ827197 | MGnify/ENA primary metagenome ERZ827197 (study PRJEB31778, sample SAMEA3449278) | human gut metagenome | biome: human gut; feature: human-associated habitat; material: faeces | place: United Kingdom | collected 2010/2012 ...
CCTTGTGGAGTCCAGAGGCAAAGCCTCTGGTGGGGTCAAGGGGCAAAGCCCCTTGCGCCTCCCCTCTATCAGAAAGGAAAGCTATGACAGTTGTTTCGGTGCTGGTGGCGCTGCTGCTGCTGGGAATCCTGATTACGGTGCATGAATTTGGGCATTACATTTTCGCGCGCATGACGGGGATAGAGGTCATGGAGTTCGCGATTGGCTTCGGACCGAAAATCGTCGGATGGACGGGAAAGTCCGGGACGAAATTCGCACTGCGGTGCATTCCGCTGGGCGGGTACTGCGCGTTCTACGGCGAGGACGACGTGGAGGGCAAAGCCACGAACGACCCGCGCGCGTTCGGCAAGCAGCCGGTTTGGAAGCGGATGCTGTCGGTGCTGATGGGGCCGGGCATGAACTTCCTGCTGCCGCTGGTGGTGCTGGTGCTGTACTTCTGGATTGGCGGTGTGACGGGCACGGAAGCCCTCGTCGCGGACGTGGAGCAGGGCGGCCCGGCGTACACCGCGGGGCTTCAGGCGGGCGATATTATCCTTGACGTCAACGGCACAGCGCCGAATCCCGAAAACGCGTCGCAGTCGCTGACGGAGCTGATTAACGCCTCGCAGGGCGACACGATGGTGCTGGGCATCCGCCGCGACGGTGAGCGCACCGAAATCACCCTCACCCCGTTCTATGATGCGGAAACCGGGCGCTACCGCATGGGCATCCACGTCAGCGCGGTTGCGTCGGGCGAGATGCTGCCCGTGTCGTTCGGGGAGGCTGTGCGGGACAGCTGGAACGTGTGCGTCAACGCCGCGACAATCATCGGGCAGGCGCTGCGCGATATGGTCACGACGGGCGCGAGGCTGAATGAAGTCGGCGGCCTCGTCGGCACAGTCGCGGCGGTCAGTGAGCAGGTCAGCACCTACGGCTTCGCGGCGTTCATCAACGCGCTGGTCGTTATTTCCATCAACCTGGGCATCATGAACCTGCTGCCGATTCCGGGGCTGGACGGCGCGCGGTTCCTGTTCCTGCTGGTGGAAGCCATCCGCCGCAAGCCGCTGCCGCAGAAGAAGGAAGCCATCGTCAACCTGATTGGCATGGCGCTGCTCTTCGGGCTGATGATTCTGCTGGTATTTAAGGACGTTTGGACCCTGATGGGATACTGAGGTGAATGATATGTACGAAACGAGAATGGTTCGCGTCGGAAATCTGACGCTGGGCGGACACAACCCGGTCTGGGTGCAGTCCATGACGAACACCGACACGCGCGACGCACAGGCAACGCTTGGGCAGATTCGCGCCTTGGCGAAAGCGGGCTGCGACATCGTGCGCGTCAGCGTGTACGACGAGGATTGCGCCCGCGCTGTCCGCACGCTGGTGGACGGCTCGCCCGTGCCGCTGGTGGCGGATATCCACTTCAACCACCGCCTTGCCATTGCCGCGGCGGAAAACGGCATCCACAAGCTGCGCATCAACCCCGGCAACATCGGCGGCGAAGCGCACGTTCGGGAACTGGCGGCGGCGGCAAAGGCGCACCACATCCCGATTCGCATCGGCGTGAACACCGGGTCGATTGAGAAGGATATTCTGGCGAAGTACGGGCAGCCGTGCGCTGAGGGGCTGGTGGAAAGCGCGCTGAATCACGCGCGGATGCTGGAGAAGGTCGGCTTCGAGGACATTGTGCTGTCCATGAAGGCGTCGGATGTGCGCCTGACGATTGCCGCCTACGAGCTGGCGGCGAAGCGCTGCGATTATCCGCTGCACGTCGGCGTGACCGAGGCGGGTCTGCCGGGGCAGGGGACAATCAAGAGCGCAATTGGCATCGGCGCGCTGCTGGCGGAGGGCATCGGCAACACGATTCGCGTCAGCCTGACGGGCGACCCCGTGCCGGAAGCAAAGGCGGCGTGGGACATCCTGCGCGCGCTGAACCTGCGGACGCACGGCGTGCAGCTGGTGTCCTGCCCGACGTGCGGGCGGACGTGCATCGACGTGGCGGGCATTGCCGCGCGCGTGGAGAAGGAGCTTTCGGATATTCAAGTGCCGCTGAAGGTGGCGGTGATGGGCTGCGTGGTGAACGGCCCCGGCGAAGCGCGCGAAGCGGACATTGGCATGGCGGGCGGCAAGCGCGGCGGCGTACTGTTCGTCAAGGGGCAGGAGCCAATGGTGGTCGAGGAGAATCTGGCTGACCGCTTGATTGAACTGGCACGGAAGATTGCGGCGGAAAAAGCGGGAAAATGACGCTTTTTCCGGCGGAAAAGCGGGGACGACCTCATCCGACTTCGCTTCGCTCAGCCACCTTCCCCAAAGGGGAAGGTTTTGGGCGCGCGCAGCCATCTCTGCCTTCCCCTATGGGGAAGGTGTCGCCGCAGCGACGGATGAGGTCGGATAAACACGCGGACACAGCATGGAATCGCGCACAACTAAATCGCGCGAAAGGGAGTCCAGAGGGTCAATGACCCTCTGGTGGGGTCAAGGGGGAGATGAGATGGGACGAAGTCCCCCCCTTGGCTCGTCGTCGTTATAGGGAAGGAGGAAGCAGCATGAGTTACGATGAATTGCTCGCGCAGGTGTATGCCGCGCTGCCGCAGCTCAAGGGGCAGCTCCATGCGCCGCGCGTGGTGTATGTGCAGTCGCAGGGCAAGGTGTACATCACGTTTGAGTCAAATGTGCTGGTGGAGGAAGCATCGTTCCTGAAGCTGGAAGCGCTTCTGCGGCGCGTTTTCCCGCAAAAGCCGCTGGCGCTGCGCGTCGTGTCGCCGGGACTGAAGGACGATTTTCTGGAGAACATCAGCGCGTATAAGCAGGTGCTGACCGACTTCCTGCGCCGCAATTATCCCGCGTCCGCCAGCTGGATGAGCCAAATCGACTGGCGGTGCGACGGCAAGCGCATCACGTTGACCTTCCCCGACGCGTTCAGCCTGGAATACATGGGGCGGCAGAACGTCGCGGCGCGCCTGTCACAGGCGGTGAAGGACATTTTTTCTGCCGAGGTGATGGTGGAACTGACCGTCGCGGGCGATCAGGAGAAGCGGCTGGCGGAAATCCGCGAAGAGAGATTGCGCGAGCAGACCGTCACCTACACGCCGGAGCAGATTGCCGCGATGACGCAGGGGGACGCCAAGCCCGCGAAGGAGCACAAGGAGCGCAAGCCGTCCGCGCCGCGCGAGAAGAAGCCGGAGCAGACAACGCCGGAGCGCGACCCGATGCTGCCCGTGATGACCGACCACGCCATCGGCAAGCCGATTATGGGGCGCGCGATTGCCGATCCGCCGATGGAAATGAAGGAGCTGGCAAGCGACGCGGGGCTGGTCGTCGTGCAGGGCGACATTTTCAAGCTGGAAACGAAGGAACTCAAGGGCGGCGAACTGCTGCTCGTCACCTTTGCCATCACCGACTACACGTCGTCCATCCTCTGCAAGGCGTTCATGCGCTACCGCCGCCTGCCCTTCGGCAAGAAGAAGGACGACGACGCGCCGCCGCCGCCGATTACCGACGAGGAACGTCAGGCGGTGATGGACAAGGTCAACCAAATCAAGGTGGGGCTGAACGTCAAGGTGCGCGGCGAGTGCATGTACGATAATTTCGCGCATGAGCTGTCCATTTCCATCCGCGATATGGTGCCGATGGAGCGCATCAGGCGCGAGGACACGGCGGAGGAAAAGCGCATCGAGCTGCACATGCACACCAACATGTCCACCATGGACGCGCTGACTCCGGCGGGCGACCTCATCAAGCGCGCCATCGAGTGGGGGCATCCCGCCGTCGCGATTACCGACCACGGCGTGGTGCAGGCGTTCCCGGCAGCGTTCAATGCCGTCAAAAAGCAGCCGATTAAGCTGATTCCGGGCTGCGAGGGCTACCTTATCGACGAAACGCAGGTCGTCACCGATGAAGACGACCGCTCGATTGATGATACCATCGTCGTGCTGGACTTTGAATCCACCGGGCTGGACACGCTGAAAGACCGCGTGATTGAAATCGGCGCGGTGAAAATGACCGGCGGCACGCTGGTGGATACGCTGTCGATTCTGGTGAACCCGAAAATTCCCCTGCGGCCGAAAATTACCGAAATCACGGGCATTACGGACATGATGCTGGCGGATAAGGAAACGGCGGAGACCGCTATCCCGAAGCTGATGGATTTCATCGGCGATGCCGCGATTGCCGCCCACAACGCCGCGTTTGACGGCAAGCTGCTCAAAGCGGAGCTGCGCCGGCTGGGGCGCGAGTTCAACGCGCCGATTCTGGATACGCTGTCCCTGTCGCGCAAGCTGCTGCCGGAACTGAAGTCGTTCAAATTGAAGAGCGTCTGCAAGGCGCTGAGCGTGAGCCTCAAAAACGCCCACCGCGCCGTCCACGACGCAACCGCGACGGCGTACTGTCTGGCGAAGATGTTCAAAATCGCCAAGGAAGAGCACGGGTTCACCAAACTCAGCGACCTGAACACGCTCAAAGGCGGCGCCATCGGCGAAAGCTACCATGTCATCCTGCTGGTGAAAAGTCAGGAGGGGCTGGTCAACCTCAACCGACTGGTGTCCATCGGGCATCTGGACTACTTCCGCCGCCGCCCGCATATGCCGCGTTTCATGATTGACCGCTACCGCGAAGGGCTGATTATCGGCAGCGCGTGCGAGGCGGGCGAACTCTACCGCGCGGTGCTGGAAAATGAGCCGTGGGAGAAAATCAAGGAAATCGCGTCGTGGTATGACTATCTGGAAATCCAGCCCGTGGGCAACAACGCGTTTCTGGTGCGCGAGGGGCGCGTGGCGGACGACGAGGCGCTGCGGAACATCAACCGCAAAATCGTCCAGCTGGGCGACGAGCTGGGCAAGCCGGTCGTCGCGACGGGGGATGTGCACTTCCTTGACCCGCACAACGCCATCAACCGCTCCATCATTCAGGCGGGCATGGGCTACGATGATGCCGACATGCAGCCGCCGCTGTACTTCAAGACGACGAACGAGATGCTGGAGGAATTTGCCTACCTTGGCGCGGAAAAGTGCCACGAGGTCGTCATCGACAATCCGCGGAAGATTGCGGATCAGGTGGACAAGCTGCAATTGTTCCCCAAGCACCCCAAGGGCGAGGATACCTTCCAGCCATTCTGGGAGGACGCGGCGGACAATATTCAGAATATGACGTGGGGCACGGCGAAGGAACTCTACGGCGATGAGCTGCCCGAAATCGTCGTGAACCGGCTGAACAAGGAGTTAAAATCCATCATCGGCTATGGCTTCGCGACGCTGTACAACATTGCCCAGCGGCTGGTCAGCAAGTCCAACGCGGACGGGTATCTTGTCGGCAGCCGCGGTTCGGTCGGTTCGAGCCTCGTTGCGCGCATGTGCGGCATCACGGAGGTCAACGCGCTTCCGCCGCATTACCGCTGCACCCATTGCCGCAAGGGCTTTTTCGACGTGGACAAGAGCCAATACAAAGTCGGCGTTGACCTGCCGGACAAGGACTGCCCAATCTGCGGTCAGAAGCTCGTGAAGGACGGCTTCGACATCCCGTTCGAGGTGTTCCTCGGCTTTGAGGGCGACAAGGTGCCTGATATTGACCTGAACTTCTCCGGCGAATATCAAAACCGCGCGTTCCATAACGTCGAGGAGCTGTTCGGGCATGACCACGTTTTCCGCGCGGGCACGATTACGGGTCTGGCGGAAAAAACGGCATATGGCTATGTGTCGAAGTACTTCGAGGAGCGCGGATTGCAAGTCGGCAACACGGAGAAGGAGCGTCTGGCAGCGGGCTGCGAGGGCGTGAAAAAGACGACGGGGCAGCACCCCGGCGGCATGGTCGTCGTGCCGAAGGAATACGAAATCTACCAGTTCACCGCCGTGCAGCACCCCGCCGACGACCTCAATTCCGACTTTACCACCACCCACTTTGACTTCAACTCCATGCACGACATTCTGGTTAAGCTGGACTGCCTCGGTCACGACGACCCGACGGTTTTGCATATGTTGGAGGAACTGACGGGCATCGGCTACAAGGATGTTCCGCTGGATGACCCGGACGTGCGAAGCCTGTTCTCGTCGCCCAAGGCGCTGGGCGTGACGCCGGAGGATATCGGCTGCCTGACGGGTACGTTCGGCGTGCCGGAATTTGGCACATCGTTCGTGCGCGGGATGCTTGATGAGACGAAGCCGACGACGATGGAGGAGCTGCTGCGCATTTCCGGCCTGTCCCACGGCACGGACGTGTGGCTGGGCAACGCGCAGGAGCTGATTGCAAACGGTACGGCGAAATTGAGCGAGTGCGTCTGCTGCCGTGACGACATCATGAACTACCTGATTGACAAGGGTGTTGCGCCGAAGATGGCGTTCACGACGATGGAGAGCGTCCGCAAAGGGCGCGGCCTGAAGCCTGAAATGGAACAGGCGATGATTGAACAGCACGTTCCGCAGTGGTTCATGGATTCGTGCAAGAAAATCAAGTACATGTTCCCCAAGGGACACGCCGTGGCGTATGTGACGATGGCGCTGCGCGTGGCGTGGTATAAGGTGCATCGTCCGCTGGCATATTATTGTGCGTACTTCACCGTGCGCGGCGACGGCTTCGACGCGATGACGATGCTGATTGACCCCGCGACGATTCGCGAGAAAATCAAGCAGATTAAAGCTGACCCGAAGGCGTCCGCGAAGGACAAGGAAGCCGTGACGAGCCTTGAACTGGTGCTGGAGATGAACATGCGCGGCTTCAAGTTCCTGCCGTGCGACCTGTACAAGAGCGACCTGAAGAAATTCAAGATGGAGGGCGAAACGGGGCTGCGGTGTCCGTTCACGTCCTTGGGGGGACTGGGCGAATCGGCTGCCATCAACATCGTGCGTGAGCGCGAGCGCGGCCCGTTCATGTCGGTGGAGGACTTGAAGGAGCGCACGCGCATTTCCAGCGCGGTCATTGAGCTGCTGCGGACGCACGGTTCGCTGGAGGGCTTGAGCGAAACCAGTCAGGTGTGCATGTTCTAAAGATTTCGCCGCTGCGGCGGCGACAAGGGGGCTTTGCGCTCGCCCCCTTGACCCCTTCGCCCGTCGCCCTAAAGCAACAGTACGGTTATGTTGCTTGGGGGAACGAAAGGCACACTAACTAAAAAGCTGCAATAACAACCAATAAACTTAGATGGGGATGCGAAGCAGTCCAGAGGGCGACCGCAGACTTCGTCTGTTTCCATTGCCCTCTGGTCGCTCCCGCAGGAGCGAAATCCTGCATAAACACGCGGAAGTTGTATGAAGAAGTCACCAACTCAATCGCGCGAAAGGGTCAAGGGAGGAACTCCCTTGCAGGGTGCAGGGACAGCGTCCCTGCCGGAGTCCAGAGGCAGAGCCTCTGGGGAGGTATCTCAATGAAGGAATTGCATCGGGCAAGGGTCGTCGCCATCGGCAGCGAAGAGGATATGGCGGCTGTCTGCCGTACATTGCTCGCAAACTGCGATTGGCTGGAAATCCCGGATGACCGCCCGCCGTATTCGCTGGAGGAGCTGCGCCAGCAGGTCAAACAGCACGCGGAGGAGCTGGGCGGCGAAGAGAGCGGATTCTACTATGGCATGGTCGCGCGCTATACCTATGGCGACGCGGATAACCGCACCTGCCGCTTTGACATTGCGCGCCAGCCCAGCGGATTGTGGACGGCGTGCTTCCATTATGATGGCGAAACGCCCTTCCAGAGCGAGGACTGGCTGTACCTGCATGAACACGCCGGGCGCGTGCCGATGCTGGCGATTCATGCCTGCGCGGATTTTGCGGCGGATAAGGGAATGACCGTCTTTACCGGCGGGCAGACGCTGGATGAATGGTCGCAGATGGCGGAAATCTGGTTCTGGCTGATGGAGCAGTACGAAATCGGTAATCCGCCGGAGGAAGCCGTGCAGCACTTGAAGAAGCTGGAAGCTATCATGCGCCAAAGCGACTTTGACATGACCATCCCCGAACTTCTTCGGGGGTGCATCGACCACCTGAACGATGTCATGGCGCACACGAATCAGCCGGATGAACTTCGCCGCTTGATGGACGAATGCGCCGAAAGAAAAGATTATCAGGGGCTGTTCGTCGTGCAGTGTCAGGTGGCGGAAACGGTGCTGTGGGACTGCGCGCACGTTGATTTGTGGCTTGCGAACCTCGAAAGCATCCTGCGCGAGTGGCTGAAGGAGAATCCGGCATAATCGGCAATCGCCGCGCATACCCTGACAGCAGGAGAGGGGGGAGCGCACAGTGAAAGAGCCGACAGTGCCGCAGAAGCCCTGCGGACTGGTTATCGAGAATCGCAAAAAGGCGGTTCTCACCGGGGTCAAGGAGGTTGACCGCTTCGATGAAACGGCGGTCGTGCTGGAAACATGGGGTGGGCGGCTGACGCTGACCGGCAGCGGGCTGCATGTCTCCGCCTTGCAGCTGGAAGAGGGAAAGCTGCTCGTGGACGGCGATATCGACGGCGTGCAGTATGAACAGGGGCGCGCGCGGCGCAAGGGCGGCTTCCTCCGCCGTGCCATCGGATGACGCTGGAGGTGCTGTTCGCGCAGCAGGGACAGGCGGAAACGTTCTTGCGGATGGTGCTGCTCGGCGCGGCGTTCGCCTTGGCGCTGACCCTCGGCGGCGCGTGGCGGCATCGGCACGGCCTGTCCGACGCGGCGGATGTGCTCTGCGCGCTGATGCTGACATTTCTGGCGCTCCTCGTCCTCATCCATAGCGGGGAAGGGCTGCGGCTGTACGCGCTGCTGGGGCTGCTGATCGGCGCAGTGCTGTGGGAAACGGGCATCCGGCGCACCCTCCGCTGGATTGGAAAACGGCTGAAAAAAAGTTTTCCGTCAGGCAGGAATATGCAAAATCATAGCGAATAGATAAGGAAAAGAACACTTCCGATTCTGGAGAAAAGGAGTGAGGGCGTTGGGGCGCAGGCTGGTGCGTTGGAAGGCGGTTGTCATCCTGCTGGTGGTGCTGGGCATCATCTTCTATGTCGTGATGGCGCAGTCGCGGCAGCGGCTTGACGCGCTCTCGACGCGCAATGAGCAGCTGCAGCAGCAGTATGCGGCGCTGGATCAGAAAAATCGGGACTTGCGCGAAGAACTGACGTATGTTGCGACGGATGCGTACATTGAGGAAACCGCGCGCAACGAGTTCGGCTATGTCCGCGACGGCGAAATCCACTTCCACTTTGCCAGCATGGATGTGCTGCGGGGCTACACCGAGGCGGAATGGAACGCGCTGCTGGATGAATTTCGGGATTAAGGTGGGACTTTGCGTCTGCAAGTCCCTTTTTCGTTACACATATTGTAAACCAGAAAGACAGGAGAGGTGAACCATGAGGGCAGCAGTCATCGGGATCGGCTCCAATTCGGTGAGGATGCTTGTGGCGGAAGCAGCCGACGGGGAGATTCGCCGCATCAGCCGCGACCGCGCCGGCACACGCCTGTTCGCCGGGCTTGACGAAGCAGGCAACTTGTCACGGGAGGCAATGGCGTCCTCCTGCGCGGCGGTCAAACGCATGGCGGATTCCGCCCGCAGTCAAGGCGCGGAAAAAGTGCATCTCTTTGCCACCAGCGCCACGCGCGACGCCGCCAACAACGCGGATTTCGCAGCGCTGCTCAAAGCCGAAACCGGCTTGACGCTTGAAATCTGCTCCGGCGATGAGGAGGCCGCGCTGTCCTTCTTCGGCGCGACGGACGGCGGCGATTCCGGCGTCATTGACATCGGCGGCGGCTCGACCGAAATCATCATCGGGCAGGGGATGAACATCCGCTGCTCCTTCTCCTGCCAAATGGGGGCGGTGCGATTGTTCCAGCGGATTCCGATTCGCGACCACGGCGATTTGGACGCGGTGGAGCAAATTGCTGCCGATATTCTGGCAGACAAGCTGCTGGATTACCCTGTGCTGTCGATGCCGGGCAGCTGGCGCGGCACGGGCGGCACGTTCACGACGCTCGCCGCGATGGTGAAAGGCATTTACTGGACGGATAGAACCTACATGCACGGCACGGTGCTGACGGAGGCGGATGTGGCGCGCTTTGAGCGGCAGCTGGCGGATATGACGCTGGAGCAGCGCAAGCAGCTGCCGGGATTGCAGCCGAACCGCGCGGATATTGTGGTGCATGGAATCTGCATTTTGCGGGCGATTATGCGACGGATGCATATTGGGCAGATTGTGGTGAGTGAATATGGGAATCTGGATGGGTACTTCAAGAGGGAATACTTAATGAAGAAGAAATAAGGTCAAAAAAAAGAGGATAAACACGCGGAAGAAGTAGGGAAAAGCGACCAACTCAATCGCGAAAAGGGGTCAAGGGGGGGGACTTCGTCCCTTTTCGTCTGCCCCTTGCAGGGTCAAGGGACAGCGTCCCTTGTGGGGTTTGGGGCAACGCCCCAACTGTTCCGCGTCCGACCAATCCCAAGGAAGCCGCCAACAAAGGTGCAGGCAGCGAAGCGTCCCTGCCAGTAACTTTGCGCGTCCGCAGACGCGCCCCCAAGCTGCTCTTCCCCCAAGATTCCGTGAAGAACCTCCTTTTTGCGCTTCTGCATGGTCGCGCAGAAGGCTTTGCAGGAGGATATGAGCCGAAAACACCCCTGATGACCGGCGGGAGAAGCGAAAAAATGCCGAAAAAACGGGTATTTGCGGGGATTTTCCGAAAAACGCCCAAAAAGAATCAAAAAATCCGCAAAAAAATTCATTTTGGGGGTTGACAAACTGCTGAAATGGGTGTATACTTAAGAAGTCGCCTGCAGGACATGCAAGAGACACGGGAACGACGGGGTGTAGCGCAGTCTGGTAGCGCACGTGCTTTGGGAGCATGGGGCCGGGGGTTCAAATCCCTTCACCCCGACAGCTACTACTCTCCTTCGGATGGGAAATATGGCCCCGTGGTCAAGTGGCCTAAGACACCGCCCTTTCACGGCGGCTACTCGGGTTCGAATCCCGACGGGGTCATCCTTCTTCTTTTCCCTTCCGTATGGGCCTTTAGCTCAGTTGGTTAGAGCAACCGGCTTATATCCGGTCGGTCCCGGGTTCGAGTCCCTGAAGGCCTACTTTCTCAGGTGGCCCGGTAGCTCAGTTGGTTAGAGCGCCAGCCTGTCACGTTGGAGGTCGAGGGTTCGAGCCCCTTCCGGGTCGTCTACTTTCTGGTTTGAACTTCGCAGGTGCTACCAAGTAAGCAATGCTGGTGTAGCTCAATTGGCAGAGCAGCTGATTTGTAATCAGCAGGTTGCGGGTTCAAGTCCCATCGCCAGCTCCATTCTCTGGGTTACAGAGAAATTTCATATGGATGGGTTCCCGAGTGGCCAAAGGGAGCAGACTGTAAATCTGCCGTCACCGACTTCGGTGGTTCGAATCCACCCCCATCCACATTCTGCGGGAATGGCGGAATTGGCAGACGCGCTAGATTCAGGTTCTAGTGAGGGCTAACTTCATGCAGGTTCAAGTCCTGTTTCCCGCACCACGGAAACCCTTGATTTACAAGGGCTTCCGATTTTTTTATGCGCGGAAATACCCAAACCGTACCCAAACGATACCCAATCATCACATGTTTTCAATGAAGGCCTGCATCCTGTTTGCCGATTCGCGGCGCATGGTGTCCGTCACGTGACCGTAGCGATCCAGTGTGAACGCCGCGGAATAGTGCCCCATGTTTTCCTGCAGGGTCTTGATGTCGTCCCCTGCCCGAAGGCTGTTCACCGCGAAGGTGTGGCGCAGATCGTGCACCCGATGGTGCTCCAGGCCTGCAGCCGCCAGAATGTCCTGGAATTCCTTCCAGATGGTAGGCTGCGAGTAATGACTGCCGTCTTTGTGGGTAAAAACCAGATTGGGAAACTCCCCCGGATTCCACAGATCGCCCATCAGGAGCCGCTGCTCCGCCTGGGCGATTTTGTGCTTCTTGAGCACCTGCATGATGTAGGGAGCGGGAGCAATGACGCGGGTCTTGCCGTTTTTGAGGGTGCCGAAGCGGTACTTCTGCCCCTTCTTGCGGGTCTGCACCAGCTGCTTTTCCACGTGGATCACTTCGTTCTCGAAGTCCACGCAGTCCCAGGTCAGGCCGATCAGCTCGCCGATCCGCATCCCGGTGAAGGTGGCCGTCAGAAACAGCGTCTCGAAGGGGTTGCCTTTCAGCGCTTCGAACAGCTTTTTCTGTTCCGGTGCGTCCAGGGGCGCCACCGGCTTCTCCACCACCTTGGGACGGATGGTGTAGGTGGACGGGTTCTTCGTCAGATACTCCACCCGCATGGCCATGTCCAGCGCCCGGTGCAGGATGCCGTGGATGTTCTTGATGTACTTGGGGCTCACTCCATCGTCCCGCATCTTGTTGTAGAATTTCTGGATCATGGGTGTCCGCAGATCCTTGAGCAGTACGTCTCCGAAGGCAGGCTTCAGATGCAGCCGCACCACGGATTCGTACTGGAGCGCCGTATTGGGCTTTGCATCTGCCAGGTACTCCTTCAGCCAGGTGTCCAGCCATTGCCCCACGGTGATGACATCCTCCGGCCGGGGCTTGGGTGGCTCCTTGGGAGCGGCAGGGGGGGTAGCCGCCTGCCCTCCGTCGATGCCCAGCAGCGCTTTCATCTTCTCCCGGCACTCCTTCTGAGTGCGGGCGTAGACGCTCTTGCTGATCAGCTTGCCCGTCTTGGGATCGGTGCCCAGGGTGACCCGGGCCTCCCAGGTGCCATTGCTTCTTTTTCTCAGATTTCCTTCGCCGTTAGCACGCTTCAGCGCCATAGTTTTCTCCTTTCTTCAACCAATCCATCAGGGACTGCCGCGATATCAGGATCTTTTTCCCCACCTTCACGGACCGTACCTTCCCGGCGCGGACAACTTCGTACATGGAGGGTTTGCTGATCCCGATCAGCTCGGCGGCCTCGGAGACTGTCAGCGTGACTTTGTTTTCAGGCGAAGATTGTTGCGGTATATCGTTGTTAAGGTGCGCAGGCTCTGGACCAGGAGCAGCCTCATCGAATTGCAGAAGCAGCTGATCCACGATCTGATGTACCTGTTCATTAGTATAGAATCTCATATTCATATCGTCAATATCCTTTCACGCTTTAAAGCGATAAAAAGTTGTAAACTTTCTTCTTTTGTCTGCTCCTGCCGTTTTGTTACTGGTTAGAACCCCATTTTTGAGGGAGACGATATATTTATCGTCTGCCTTCAAAATCGCCCTTTTTCGTGCCCGGAAGCCCTTGAAAAATAAGGTTTTTTTCTTTCCCAAAGCGTTTCAACAGGTAACAAGACTTGTTTGATTTCTGTGAAAACCCATAATGCACAGAAGCGCTTTTTCCCCGTTTTGATGCGTCCATGCGTCCGGTGATGTTACACAGAGTTGGTTTTTCTCCCCTTGGCGTCCGGACGTATGGACGCTTTGTTTGGGGCAAAAATCGCTTTATGCATCTTTGAACGGGTTGCCGTCAGGAGCGACCTTCTGCCATCCGCCTTGCATGTAACCCGACGGGCTGATGATAGATCCAATCCCCCTGAAGCCTCTCACCTCGCGGCCTGCGCTGTTGGTGAGATGGGTGGTGTAGTGAATGCCGAGCTTCTCCTCATTGGCGCTCAGATATTCCACAAACGTCTTTCGCTTCATGGGCGGGTAGGCGTTTTCATCGCACCAGGTACAGTACACGGCGTACAGATCCTTAGAGCTGATGGAACGTTCCGGATCGCGGACAATGTATCCCTTCGATTCCAGGAACAGCTCGATGTTGTTGGCGTCCTTCTTCACCATCTCCCGGTTCAGCCTGGCGCGTCCGCTCTCTGTGAATTGGAAGTTGTTCTTCACCAGCCGCAGCAATCCCGCCAACGCCCAGAGAAGGATGCCTTCCATTTCTTCACAAAGCTTTTCCGAAAGGTTGGGATCATCGATTCTGTTCGGCGGCTTTCGCTTCGTCGTCAGGATCAGCTGCCGACGGAAGAAGCCATCGCTGCGGTCATAGAGGGAAACCAGATCGCCGTTGGAGAAGGCCAGGATGCGGGCGTACATGAAGCCCTGATAGCTCTGCTTTCCTTTCCGTTCCAAATCCATTTTTCCCTTTGCTGTGACAATCGCTTTGATGTAATTCGTCTGCTTCAGCGCTTCCAGCCGCATGTCGTCGTCGATCATCAGGTGAATGTGTTCCAGGTCGGCACGGGCGAAAGGGTTTTCAGAAATCTTTCCGACGCTTCCGTCCTTTGCGTTGGGGCCGAACATCCGGGACAGCACATGGCCGATCTGGCTCTTGCCTTCGCCGCCGCTGCCCTTGATGACCATCATCTTCTGCCCGGCATTGCTGGGGATCAGGCAGTATCCGATGAACTCCTGAAGCGTGGGAATATCCTCCGGCCAGAAAAGCTCTGACAGAAATTTCAGCCAGCGTTCCGGCTTCTTCACTTTCGGATTGAACCGAACGGGGAACCGGCTTCTGACGATTTCATTTTTCGCTTCGATGAAGCTGCCGTCCAGAAACACCGTTCCATTCTGCACATGAACCCGATCTGTCTGCGGCAGCAAACCCGTCACCTGGGCTTTGATGCGAAGATCCTTCATGATGTCATCCACCTTTTTGCTCATCCCAGTGACGATGAAAGGCTCCAGCTGCTGATAAATGGTTTGCCGCATGGCGTCCTCGTTGGTGGCCCTGCCCTCTGTGGTGAAGAAGAAATTCTCGGTGTAGGCCAGCTTGTGACGCTCCAGAAATTCCTGACAGAAGATGGGCTCATTGATTGTTTTGCCTGTGAACCATTCGGGCCAGGAATCAAGCCGCTCGATCTTTTTCTGGGCCACTGTTCTTCACCTCCTGACATTCTACGTTGAGGATCACTTCGATTTTTGCAACAGCATCTGTGCTCCTGATATGATCCATGATGGCTTTTCGCTCGTCCGGGTCGGATGAAAAGAGACGATCAATGGCATCGCTCAGTGGCGGCAGGTGATGAACAGCATGCACGAATCGGTCATCAATATTTTCATCCGTGGGATCAGAGGGAGCATACTCTTCCTTCCATTTCTCCAGGAGCCGCTCGTATTCGATCAGGATTTTGAGTACGCTCTGTTCCTCTTTTCTTTCGATCACAGCAGCGGGTAGCTTCGGGATCGGTGCGCTTTGACTCGGCGGCAGCGGCTGAATGTTGAAATCATTCGCCAGCTTTTTCGCTGCGTCATACAGCGAAAGATCGAATAGTTTTGCCGTGAAGTCGATCACATCGCCGGTGGTGTGGCAGCCGAAGCAGTAAAACCGTTCGTCGATTTTCATGGAAGGATGACGGTCATCGTGGAATGGACAGTAGGCCATGCCACTGCGATTCACGGGAACGCCGTAGCGCTCTGCTGCCTGACGGGTGGTAACTTGGGATTTGACTTGGGTAAAAAGTAAACTCATTATTTCCTCCTGTTGCTGATGTTTCTGTTGTGCTTTCTGCTGTATGTCCGATCACACAGCAGGAGGACATCCCGCCGTCCTGCGTTCGGATCATGCTTCGCGACGGCATGACGCAGGACGGCTTTATGTGAACGCGCAGGATAGCTTTTCCTGAGCGGAAAGTCGTTGGGATGAAGCCTGACGCTCTGGCTTTCACCGTCACCATATCACACGGCCTTCAAAATCGTTTTCACGTTTTGAAAACTTCGGAAAGCGTTGCGGCGTAAGGCTTTGTTGGCATTTTTTGCGTATGTTTGTTTTTCTGAAATGACGGTTTTACTGGGGTTTCAGGACCAAAAGTTTTCACGAAATGAAATTTCTTTTTTCGGATACACGGTTCCATGGTCTCCCGAAACCAGCCCTGGAGCATAGTAGCAAGCAGGGCAAAGGTAGCACTTTTTGCACTTTGCTTGTTGGGGAGCATTGTCCCCAAGCCCCTTTTACCAGCGCAAACGCTGTGGTTGTTGTGCGAATCAGCGGGATTCGTCATCGTGATGGGAAGTGTGTTCATCGTAGTGGTGATCTTTTGGTATGACATGTTGGTTACTATTTGGTGCGCTGTCTCTTTCAAGTACATCGTAGTTATACCGAATGTGCTTCAGGTCTGAGAGCTTTGGTTTCAGTTCGTTAAGCACTGCCTGATCGCTTTCTTTCTGTTCCTTCAGCCTGTCGTATTCCGCCGTTAGCTCTTTCAGCGTCGGCGTCTTCCCATCGAGTGAGGAATAAACCGCCTGAGCATTCCTGTGATCTTCGATCTCCTGCCGATGCTTCTGATAGAATTTCACGGACCAGCCGGATTCCCGATACTGGGTGTAAACCTCTTTCGTCCGGCTGTAATCCCGGATCGTTTGCCGCTGTCGGTTGATCTCCTTCATTCGGTTTTGTTTTTCCCGGAGAGCTGCTTTCAACTCTTTTTGCTGATTGGTCAGCTCCTGAATCTGATCGTTCAACTCTTCCAGCGAATCGATCTGATGCTCTTTCAGGAAAATGACCATCTGCGCTTTTGCGTCGATGTTGTTTCGCTCAGCCCAGACTTGATAACCTTTTCCTTTGCCGGCGTGAAGCTTTGTTTCAATGTCGATCAATCGCTTGACCTGACTTCCGTTGAAATCGCCCCGTGGGATTTTCGGAATGTGCACATAATCATGTGCCAGCGTCCGGCGCAAAGATGCTTCATCGTATTCCGGGCCGAGGGTATCGAGGCGAATAAACCGTTCACCCTCCGGCGGCTTGATGCTGATTTGCGCACCGCGCTTGATGCGACAGCCGGCATCTTCCAGCAGCTGCATCAGCGCATCAAAGCCATCAGGCTGCATCCGCAGCGCGGCGTCAATGATCATTCGCAGCTCATCCCGATGGGTAAACCTTCGCTGATTGCCCTGCCACTTGTCGTAAGTGACGGTTTTGTCCTGTGGATTCTGAATCACCGACAGACTGTGTTCACGGCACAGCGAATCGCTAATCTGCGCAAGATCCTTTGCCGATTGCTTCACGTCCCGGTATTTGTGCTGCCCCTCCAGATCGGTGGAGCAAATGATGATGTGATTGTGGAAAGAATTTTGTCAAGGAATAATTTAGCGAAAAAAAGTAACGGTTATGTTTTTCCCTGTTGACAAAATCTTGTTTATAATATAAACTGATAATGCTGTTAGAACACACTAATAAATTAAAGAGGTGCACCATGATAAACGTGTGTTGTTCAGATAGTTTTAAGGATACATATCTGCAAAGCTGTGCATCTGATGAGATGATTTATTTGCCGCTTCACTTGTCAATGGGAAATTTGCACAAATTTTTGGATTGCAATTATTTTGCTACAAAAAATGAAAATCCTCCTTCATTTAGTAACTCTGATAGTCAAACTATAGAAACAATTCTTGACGAGATCGCTCAATCCAATCAGGCCATTACCATATGGGTTTCTACATCATATGCATGGGATAAATGTAATTATCTTTTTTTAGTCTCTGCTTTATTTGAAATGGAACTATATGTAATTGATCCCTCTTCGGTATATGCAGAGCATCCCGAGTTAAAAACTGATAACAACGATATGTTGGATAATTTAGACATTGATGATATTAGATTTTTGAAAAAGCATCGTCATTTCCTCACTAAAGAAGAAAAAGAGAATTGTATTCTATCGTGGGAAAAGCTACTCAAAAATAATACATGTCTTCGCATAATAAAAAATAGAGAGATCGCTTCAGTTTCCGAATCATATTATGATAGAATTATTCTTAAATATGTTTCAAAAGAAAAAAAGAGGGCTGTATTCACTGTGGCAGGTTTATATGCCGATATAGGATATATTGAATGTGATTCTTTTATATATTCTCGATTGATTTCAATGTTACGCCATAATAAAATACATTCCGATGATAGGTCTAGCATAACCCCAAAAACGATGATATGGAAAGAAAACTAATGAACAGAATATGCAATGTACTTCAATCTATATTTATTTTGTTAATATTTTTATACACTATAAACACTGCGGTTGCCGTTGAAAATGACATTATTACATCAATTCACTGTGATATCTCTACACTTGATGGAAAAAAACAAAGCGCTATCTATACAGATAATACGAACATTTCATTTTTGATGAACTTATCAGTTACAACGAATACACGGCAGAATTTTATTGTAAAGATTATGTCAAATTTCGAATTTGTACCATTTTCATTGAATGATTCAGACTATTTAATCGAACAGTGCTTTAATTTATTACCTAGTATTGATCCTATGGTATCTACCAAAAATGTAATAACAATTAAAAATATAACACATCAGACTAATGAGGTATGTATATTTATCATTGGGGAACATGCGATATACCTGCATAGAATTGTTGTAATCAATGCCAACAGCAAGTCATTTTATGAATATCCAATTATTGATCTAGTGAATACTAGAAATGATATCAAGTACGAATCTTCATTTTTTTCAAATATTATATATGAAAATAATTTACCACAAAATGTACTTTGCATTAACTATGATAAAATTTTTGAAGGATCATCTTTTGAAACACAATACAAATCAAATCTAGATGAAAAAATCACATATGCTTTAATCAAGGTTGATAAACAAGGGAATCTCTGCGGTAGCCCTGAATTTATTACATGTGATCATCGATATTTTTACTTTGATTTTGATAAAATCACTTACAATAAATCATTGTACTATGTTCTTTTCCCATTCATTTATTCGTATAGTGAAGAATTTCCATACACTTACAGGCAGGTCATGTGGTCAAGTCCATTGACTTTATTTATTCCTTATTCAGATTAGTATCACACCTTTATGTGTGTTTGCTAAAACAATATTTATTAGGAGGACTTATTTATGAAGAAAATTTCTCGATTCCTTTCCGTCGCTGTTCTGTGTTGTGGTTTATTGGCGAATGGTGCAGTAGCTTATGCAAACGAGATTTCCCCTAATTCTTTTAACTCGTTTGAAAAATCAGTCTCTACATCCGGCATTTTAGTTGCAAGTTCAGATAATACATCAGCCCGTGCTTCAGTAATACCATTCAAGTATACTCATTTTGCTGGTCTCGATGCAAATTTGAGAAAAACTATGTACCGTGCATCGTCTACAATTTCAATATTTGGAACGGGAGGAAACAGTGCACCAGATGTTGATTTGTATCTTAATGTTTATCTATACAAGGATGGTCATTCATATACATCCAGCTCAAAAACGAAGTATAGTACAACAACGTTAACTGTCTCTACAAAGTTCGTAAAGGGACAAAAATCTCAATTCGGTGCAAGTGCAACGGGAACGATTACAGACGCTTCTGGAAATCAGGTGTATAAGAAGACGCTTGAAACAGGTAATCCTTTTGATGATTAAGTTGTTTATTATGTGCTAAATTAAATAAAAATATGAGGGGTGGTTTTGATAACTGTTCCTCATATTTTTATTAAAAATGCAATAAGAAAAAACATTAAATGAAATAGGAGAAAAGAACTTTAGCAATATAATTCATGGCTGTTTTAGATTTAGAATAGAAAAAAACATGGAAAGCAGTACAATGACTTTCTATATTAGTATCCAGTTTACTGCCTTTCTATATTCTGCATCGCTTGATTATTCATCCTAGCTTCCTTCCGGTCAAACCTATTATATTGTTGCCACGTTTAACATTGATGGATATGAAAAGGTTTATACTTCACCGACTGTAACCATCAAATAAAACAGCAGGACTGCATCCGAAAGATTCGAATCAGCCCTCATCTCTATTCACGTTGAGCAGGAAGACAATGCAAAAAAAGATGTCCCTGCAAAACAAGCTTGGCCGCTGCCATCCCCAAAGGGATGGATGTTCTGCAAGGACTCTTTTATTATAACATGATCTCTCCTGCCTGTAAAGTATGAACTTTGAGCAGAGGAGGTTCACAATGGAAGAATTTGTGCGAAAAGTGCTTAGCAGGTACACGAGCTTCGTGTCGGAAAAGCAGCTTTATGAACGGTGGCTTGATATGCGCGAAAACAGCGATGTGCGCGATGCGTTGGTCATGACAGATATGAAAATCACGATGATTCAGAGCTGGTTCAATCTGCTGAACGCCGACGAGTGTTTTGTCATTGAAAAACACCTTCTGGACGAGCTGGAATGGCCACGTGTCGCGTTTTCCTTTACAAAGAAGTGGGATGGCGAGTTTACCCGCACGGAAAGGTCGCTTGTAGCTTATCAGGCAAGTGGACTCAAAAAGATTATTTCGTTCGTTGAAGCTCATCGAGATATGGTCATGGCACTCTTTGGCGATATTTACGAGGAAACGAACAAATAAACAAGCGAATAATCCGAGCAGCCGTCCTTGCAAAAGGGCGGTTGTTTTTACGAGAAAAAGCATTTCAGTGTTTCTTCATCATTTCTTCCTGAACACTTCAATTTTCAAAACTACCATTTTCGCTTACAATATAAGTGCGCCGAGGGAAAAGGTCTAAGGCAGTAAAATGAAGGAAGGTGATTCCACCGGAGAAGTTCAGGGCGTGAATGAAGCCCCGCAGACGAGCTTGGCCGCTGCCATCCTCAAAGGGATGGATGTTCTGCAAGGCGCTTTCATTGCACGCAACAAGCACTGAAACGTGCTTCTAATCAAAAAGCTCGAAAAACATAAACCGCTTGCTTAGATGAAAGGAAACAGGTAAAATTGAAAGGAGTCAAATGATTATGAAAAAAATTGTTATGTTATTTCTCGCGATCCTTACTTTGACTGTCGTTTATATCCGGGATGGTGTTGATGGCGTAGCCGTACCATGCGTTGCTCTTAAAGTACTTTCTGCAATTATCGGAATGATTCCGATCTGTCTCCTTTCGTTTGTTTTACTTATCACACCACAATACTTGAGATAAAAAGAAGAAATCCGAACCCATCCCCAATCGGGATGATGTTCGGATTTCTTGGGTTTGGTGGAGCATAGGAGATTCGAACTCCTGACCCCAACACTGCCAGTGTTGTGCGCTACCAACTGCGCTAATGCCCCGTCAACATTGCGTATTATAGCGCAGAATGGAGAATGCGTCAATCCCTTTTTTGAAGTTTTTTGCATCAAATGGCAAAATCTGTATGGAATCGCCTGACCCGGCAGGCGATTTGCTTGCTTTTGGCGGGCAAAATGGGTATAATAACAGAAAAAGTGAGCGCGGAGGAGAACATGGCGCAGAAGTATACCCGAAACATGATCCGAAACGTGTTTATCGAGATGCTCGACGAACGGCCGTTTGACGAAATCACCGTGACCGATCTGGTGACGCGGTGCGAAATCAACCGCAAGACGTTCTACTATTATTATCAGGATTTGTACGCCGTGCTGACGGAGATTTTTGAATCTGAGCTGGAAGCGGTGCTCGGCGGCGTAAAGGAGCATGTCACGTGGGAAGAAGGCATCGCGCAGGCGGTGCAGATTGCCTTGCAACATAAGCGCGCAATCTATCACGTGTATCACTCGATGCAGCGCGAGACGCTGGAAAAATATCTTTACAATGTTGCGGGCGAAGTCATGCGCCGCTATGTCGAGCGGCAGAGCGAGGGGATTCACGCCAGTCAGGGGGATAAGGATATCATCG
>ERZ827197.1302-NODE-1302-length-21156-cov-9.858490_pt1 | contig 21156 bp, 18 predicted proteins | sample MGYA00519867_ERZ827197 | MGnify/ENA primary metagenome ERZ827197 (study PRJEB31778, sample SAMEA3449278) | human gut metagenome | biome: human gut; feature: human-associated habitat; material: faeces | place: United Kingdom | collected 2010/2012 ...
AAGCCGCCAGTGCCAGAAGCTCCCATTGTTCCTGATTCCTGAGTCCAGTCTGCAACAGAGTCTGAACCACGGTAAAGTGTGTAGCTTGTGCCGGTTGTAAGAGTGTCAGAGCATATCCAGCCGTTGCTAAATGAACCATCAACAGTGAAGCTTATTACTTCGTTGCCGGAAGCATCTTTAAGTGAATAGCTTCCAGAGCTGAAGGATACTGAACTTAATACATAAGCATTAACAGAGTTAACAGGTGTTTCGCAGATACCACCGAGTGCAACGCATGTTCCGCCAGTTATTGTGACGGTACCATCTACATCAATTGATCCTGATACATTTCCTGAAGAGCTGCCACCTTTGACTAATACCATTCCACCAGTCTGTACATAGTTTCCGTTAGAGTCAATACCATCAGTATCACCAGATGCAGTTGTGACATCTATATATCCGCCTGTTACATTGATGATTGGAGAAGTCTTTCCATCGCCAGTGCAGGCATTGATGCCATCATCAGTAGCGTATACATATATCTTGCCGCCATTTAAGTTGATAGTCATGGCTTCAAGTCCTTCGTATGAAGTTACTATATTAATATAACCGTCATTGACATCAAGCTGTTTGTCAGCATGCATGCCATCATCACCAGAAGAAATTGTAATTGTACCACCGTTGATAACAATAGTTCCTTTACCGTCCTCACCAGTTTCAAGTACACCTGAGTCAGAGTTGGCATGGATACCATCATCTGTTGAACATACGTTAATCGTAAAGCCTGAAATATTTATTTCGCTTTCAGCTTTAATACCCTTAGTTGAGTAGGACTGTCCAGAAGAATTACCGGATTCATTAAAGTCACCAGGCATTCCCGGACGGTCACCGCCGGCCTTATTACCACCAAAGCCGCCAGGTGCGTTGGCGATAGTGTCAGAAGCTGCCACATAAGAAACAGTATTGGCAGAAGCAGTCTTGTTAGCAGAACTGTCACGATTGGTAGATGTACCTGAAGAACTGCCTGACGAAGTAACTTCTTCACTATATTCAGAGTAAGTATCTGTATAAATATTTAAATTACCATCACCTGATATATCCACACCGTAAGCTGCATCTATACCATCACAGGCTGCATAAATATCAATGTTACCACCAGTGATTGTAACGATTCCCTTCTGTTTGCCCTTGTTAGAAATACTGCTGTTAGAAGTCTTGATGCCATCGCCTTTAGCGGAGATTGCAATTATATTTCCAGATTCAATATCAACGGCATCGTTGCCTTTGACTGCGTTGTTCACAGCAGTAACTTTAACAATCACATTTTTAATAGAAAGGTCATCCTTGCTCTGGATACCATTATTGTAATTACCGGTTACAACTAAAGCTCCTTTGCCGACAAGCTTTAAGTCGCATGTTGCATAGATTGCTGCGTTGCCAGCGTCATCAGAAGAATCTTCTGTAGCTTCGGCACGCTTGTCAATTACTTCGTTAAAAGAGTTCTCTTCTGATTTAATCTTGACTTCGGAAGCATTTTTAACGTATATAGGTGAACCACTTGAGCATGTGATAGATGTTCCGTTCAATACGATAGTAACTTCATCCTCATCACCTGCGTCAACGATAAGCTGCCCTTCTGATAAAAGACCGGCTACTGTATATTCACCAGCCTTTGTGATTGTGTATACAGAACCTGACTGTGTAACTCCATCTGATGTATCAGATGTCACAGTGAAATTACCTGTAATGGAGACTCTGTAATTCTCAGCATCATCTGCGTGTGTTACATCTGTGTCTTCTTTAGTAATGCCTGAAGTGATGGTAGTCTCACCGCCTGATGCAGTAGTAGTTGAAGTTGAATTTTTGGCACAGCCAGCAGTCATAAGACACATAGTAAGAATAACTGCGGCTACGCAATTCCTTTTGATTTTATTTAATTTAATCATAATCATCTCTCCATTTATTTAGTGTATCTTAATTGATTGTCTATAGTTTATTGGAGAAATTTGACTAAAATATGGTATGAGTGCGAATATTCTGTGTCCTGATTAATCATGTGGAATATCGTTAAATCTGCCGTCAAGCTCTTCGGTTTTTACCACATTTATAAATGCGTGCTTGTCAATTGAGCGAATCAATGTGATAAGCTCACGTTTCGCTTCGGAGTTGATTACTGAGTATATGAGCGTGCGCTCTTTTTCCTCGTAGCAGCCGATTCCCTTGAAAAGCGTGGCGTCGTGGTTGGTTGTATTCTTGATGGCGTGATAGATTTCTTCGGATTTGTCAGAAATGATGAATAATGTCATCTTCTGGTAGCGTTTGTACATGAACTGGATTACCTGAGTGCTACAGAACTGGTATATTATTGAGTAGAGCGCGATTGACCAGCCAAACAGTCCGCCTGCGATGAGCAGAATCACAACATTACCAAGAAGAATATAGTTCCATGCGTCTATTCCTTTAATATGAGAAAAATAAATGCTTATGAAATCAGTTCCACCTGTGGTAGTGCCGACATTGAGGCACAGGCTTATTGCGAATCCGTTGATAATTCCGCCAAATACGCTTATAAGCAGGATATCTTCTGTAAAAATGTATGGAGGAAGGATATCAACAAGCACACTGGAAAGTATAATTACCACGATTGAGTAGATGGTAAACTTCTTGCCGATGTAGCGGTAGGCAATGTAAGCTGGGAAAATGTTAAGTGCCACATTGAATATTGTAAATGGGATGCTGATATAAAAAAAACGTAGTCCGATTGCCTGAAATAACAGGGAGACTCCTGAAAAGCCTCCTGGCAGCAGGTCTGCGACTTTGGCAAAGCATCTTAAATTCCATGCGTACAGCACGGAAGCAATTATAACTATAATGAATCTGAATACCTGATAAAACTTAGGATATTTAACTTCTAAAGATTTGAACATATATTAGCCTCCATATTTTGTGTTAAATATAATAAGCAATTAATAATTATTTGTGTGAGTTGTCGTAGGCAGTCTGAATATCGGCGGGGAGCTTGTCTGGAAGCATTGAATGTATTCCGTCCTCGTTGCCGTCCTTGATAGCCTGCTCGTAATAGAAGCACTTGAAAGTAAGCATATCAAGAGTTTCCTGCATTTTTTCCATCTCTTTTTCAACAGCGGCTTTCTGTCTCTCAAAAAGCTGTTTTCTGAGTTCGTAAGTTCTGCTGCCTTCCTGACACCATTCCATAAACTGCTTGATGTTGCGGATTTCAAGACCTGATTTTTTGAGACATTCAATAAGCTTAAGAGCAGCAATTTCTGTGTCAGAGAACTGTCTTATTCCAGAGGTACGCTGCATAAAAGGGAATAATCCTTCTTTATCATAATATCTTAATGTTGAAACGGGAAGATTAAACATTTCTGAAACCTGTCCTATTGTGTACATAACACACCTGCTTTCTGTAAGCCTTGCTTACCTGATATTAGTTTTTTACAAATGTGATAATAAAATTCACAAAATGTTCACTATTATTGGGTTGACCTAAAGTTAGGTTTAACTCTTATGCTTAAATAGTAGCACAGAGAGACTTAAAATACAATTTAAAGTTGGTTTAAAGTGAATATGATAGTGTTTTTAACAAAGAGGTGATCATATGTATGTAGTGCTAATGTATTTTTGCATTACTTTTTTTGGATTGATACTTATTATGATGGCAGTGGAAGGATGACATATTTTATGGAGGATAAATGTATGGAATGGAGACAGGAAAAAGATATGCCGGTATTTATGTATATTTTTCTTAATAAAATAGAGGATACCGAAGAAGTGAGATGGACAGAGAAAGAGAAAAGTGAGGGGCATAAGACATACAAAAAGTTGTTAGAGCTGGCAGATGGAGATTCTTCAGATGTAATTAAAAAATGTCTCAGGATAATTAAAGAAACAAGGCATATTGTAGAGTATGAGCTTTGGAACAAGATTGTATATTTTATGACTGATTATATTAATGGTGAGACTGTGTGGGGATAAGCTTGTGGCAAGAAAGACTGAACGAAGGCTTGGGCAGATAAGTATTCCGGTAAAGAAAATAAAATAGAGGTTGACCTTACAATGGTTGTAAGGTTTAATATATTGGCAGCTGCTTTGAGGGTGGCTGCTAATTTTTGAATTATGCGTATGTGTAGTCGTGTCTGGATGTATGTGTGCCTGTGTGGACTCGAGTTTTTCTAAACCGTGTGGGAGTTAATGCCATTATATGCATAAAGTCTGTGAGCGAAAGCTCGTTCAAGCGAAGTGCGTTTGCTTTCGCTCGCAGTAATAAACATTGCAGATGATGGCATTTACTCCCACTAGGTGAAGAAAACCTGAGAGTCCACACAGGCACACATACAGCCAGACACCAGTTCACACAGTGTAAATAGACAAAACAGCACATTTTAATCAGGAGAAGAGAAGATGGAAAAGAACCTTACAACAGGAAGCGTATCTAAGACGATTGTATATTTTGCTTTGCCGTATCTGCTGTCGTATTTCTTACAGACTTTGTACGGAATGGCCGATTTATTCATAACAGGTCAGTTTTGTGGCGTTGACTCGATAACGGCTGTGTCTAATGGAAGTCAGGTAATGCATATGCTGACGGTAATTATTGTGGGGCTAGCGATGGGAACAACGGTAGTTATCGGCCGGGCGATTGGTGCTGATAATAAGAAAAATGCGGGTGTTGCAATTGGTAATACAATAACTCTTTTTATGGGATTGTCGATTGTGCTTACGGTTGTTCTTTTAGCACTTGTAAAGCCGATTGTCAGTCTTATTGCGATTCCTGAGGAGGCTGTAAGTGGAACAGTTGCTTACCTTATAATATGCTTTATCGGAATACCATTCATAACTGCTTACAATATAATAAGTTCAATATTCAGGGGAATGGGTGATTCTAAGAGTCCGATGTATTTTATTGCTGTTGCATGTGCTGCTAATATCGTGCTTGATTATCTGTTTATCGGTGCATGCAGTTTAGGTCCTATAGGAGCGGCACTTGGAACAACACTTGCCCAGACACTTAGCGTAATAGTATCGTTAATTGCTGTTAAAGTGAAAAAGACCGGAATACATGTGTCTGCAAATGCTTTAAAACCACAGCGGGAGGTAATGGGTGAGATATTAAAGGTCGGAATTCCGGTTGCAATACAGGACGGCTGTATTCAGGTTGCGTTCATTATAATAACGATGATTGCCAACCACAGGGGACTTGATACATCGGCAGCAGTGGGTATTGTTGAGAAAATGATAAGTGCAATATTCATAATTCCATCGTCTATGCTTGCGACAGTTTCAGCGCTTTCAGCACAGAATATAGGTGCAGGAAAGCATGACCGCGCGGCTCTGACACTGAAATACGCAACATTTATAACATGCACATATGGAATTGTGGTGGCAATAGTTATGCAGTTTATTGCTGGCGGGCTTATTGGTCTGTTTACTTCTGATTCAAATGTGGTTTTACTTGGAACGCAGTATATGAGAAGCTACATAATTGATACAATGTTTGCAGGTGTGCATTTCTGTTTCAGCGGATATTTTGCAGCTTATGGAAAGTCCTATATCGGATTCCTGCATAATATAATTTCGATTACATTTGTGAGAGTTCCTGGTTCTTACCTTGCTTCAAAGCTGTTCCCGGCTACGCTGTTTCCGATGGGACTTGCCGCACCAGCAGGCTCGGTGTTATCAGTTATGATATGCGTCGCAGCATTCGTATATCTTAAGAGAAGAGGGAAGCTGGGATAAGTGAAAAGTTGTCTGATAATTTTATAATATTTGAAAAGAAAAAGAATATACTTGTAATGTCTAATGGCATGTGATAGAATGTCATTGGATACAAGTAGTGCATTCAAGCAATCTACGAAAACCCCACGAGTTAGGGCTCGTGGGGTTTTCTATTCCGTTCTGGCAGGGTGGCTTAGTCCCCAGGCTGGCTACCGTCTGTTATCTCTGTCCAGCCATTTGCAGATATAGTATGAAGCTATATTTGCCAAGATAGAGATAATTAAGGACACAAGTGCATCCAAGCAATCCACCTCCTTTCTCTACCAGGTATGGGAGGGGTAGCACTAGGAATTATATCATAACAATATATAATAAACAAGTATACAAAGAATACGAATAATAACTATTGCTATGATTTATGATTTTATAACTAACATGTATTTTACAGGAATGACACATGGGGGTATGATACATTTATCAAGGGCAAAGGAGCCGGAAGTCTTTAGGGGATTCTGGCTCTTTTTTGCATTAGTAAGTATTTGAAGGAGGAAATATATATGGAATACGAGATTTCTAATCGTTTATCAGGTGTTCATGGTTCGATGATAAGAGAACTTTTTAAGTTAGGAGCAAGCAAGGATATTATATCTTTTGGTGGTGGCAATCCGTCAGCAGAGACATTCCCATGTAAGGAAATAGAAGAGATAGCAGCAAAGGGACTTGGCGAGAATCCGGTTTCTTTATTACAGTATGGACTGAGTGAAGGTTATACACCTCTGCGTGATACTATGAAGAAATATCTTGAGAAGAAGGAAGGCTTTGATTTTGAGAATAATGAGCTTTTCATAGTGTCAGGCGGACAGCAGTGTGCGGACCTTACAACTAAGGCACTTGTTAATGAAGGAGATGTTGTGCTTACTGAAGAGCCTGCATTTGTAGGCTGCCTTAATACATTCCGTTCTTACGGTGCGAAGCTTGTAGGAATCCCAATGGAGCAGGACGGAATGAATATAAATGCGCTTGAGGAGGCTTTAAAGGCTAATCCTGATGCAAAGCTTTTATACACAATTCCATCTTTCCAGAATCCTACAGGAATCACAACTTCTCTTAAGAAGAGAAAAAAAGTGTATGAGCTTTGCTGCAAATATGATATCGCAATATTAGAGGACAATCCTTACGGTGAATTAAGATTTGCAGGTGAAAATGTGCCAACTATTAAGTCGATGGATACAGAGGGCAGGGTTATATATGCAGGAAGCTTCTCAAAGGTAATGGCACCTGCATTCCGTCTTGGTTTTCTTGTATTTAACAAGTCGCTCACAGGACCGCTTACAGTTGCAAAGCAGTGCACAGATGTACATTCAACTGTACTTTTCCAGTACATTTGTAATGAATATATTAATAACTATGATTTCGACAAACATCTTGAGGATTCAAGAAAGGTGTATGAGCACAAATGTAATCTCATGATGGAGTGCATGAAGAAGGAATTCCATCCTTCAGTAACCTTCGGTCACCCTGAGGGCGGACTTTTCGTAATGGCATTCCTGCCAGAGGGAATGGATTCTGCACCATTTGTAAGGGAGGCTATTAACAGAGGTGTTCTCTCAGTTCCGGGAGCAGCGTTCTTAGCAGATGAGAGCCAGAAGTCTAATGGATTCAGACTTAATTATTCGACACCTTCTGATGAGCAGATTGTTAAGGGAATCGAAATTCTTGGAAAACTTACATATGAGTGGATTAAGTAGGAGGAGTGAAAAGTTATGAAGATAGCAGCATTCAGCGTTCGTCAAGATGAAAAACAGTATTTTGATACATTTGCAAATGTATACAAGGTGGAATTACAGATTAATAGGAGCGGATTTACAGCAGATGATATAGAAAGTGTCAAAGGCTGTGAGGCTATGTCGGTGTGCGATGGCATGTGTGACTTGTCAGCACCTGTTCTTGAAAAGCTTGCAGCAGAGGGTGTAAAGTACATCGGTTTCAGGACAATCGGATATAACAGTGTTGACCTTGAGGCAGCAAAGCGCCTTGGAATCCGTGTTGCACACAGCGGATATTCGCCATATTCAGTTGCCAATTATACAGTAATGCTTATGCTTATGTGTATCCGCAAGGCTTTGTATGTAATGATGCGTTCACACACAGCAGATTATTCACTTGGTCCTATATGTGGACGTGAAATGCAGAATATGACAGTAGGTATTATCGGAACAGGAAGAATTGGAAAGGCAGTAATTAAGAATCTTTCAGGATTTGGCTGTAAGATTATTGCGTATGACCCATATCCTGCAAAAGACCTTGAAAATGTTGAGTATGTAACTCTTGATGAATTGTATGCCAGAGCAGATATTATCTCGCTTCATACTTTCTTAAGTGATGAGACATATCATATGATTAATAAGGATTCAATTGCAAAGATGAAGGATGGCGTTATCCTTATAAATGCGGCAAGAGGCGCGCTTGTTGATACAAAGGATCTGATTGAGGCTGTTGAGAGCGGCAAGATTGGTTCAGTTGGAACTGACTGCTGCGAGGGTGAGGATGAATTTATCCGTACAGACCGTAAGTATGATGACCTTGTTGTTAATCACGATTACATCATACTTAAGTCTTTCCAGAATACTATTGTCACACCTCATGTTGCATTTTTCACAGATCAGGCTGTGTCTGACATGGTTGAGTCTTCAGTTAAGAGTGTTGTGCAGTTTGCAGCCGGTGAAGACACACCATTAGAGGTGCATTAATTATTCAAATTTTTGAAATATTCTTCAAGCTGGTGCTCGAAGATTCGCTGATTTTCTGAGCAGAATGAGCCAAGCGGCAGATAATAAATGCTTCTGAAATGTGGACAGTCATCTATATGCAGCAGGCTTATGTTTTCAGGAAGGCTGCTGCTTGTCCATGTTACAGAGGCAACAAATGATACTCCAAGACCGAGACTTATGAGTTTGCCCTGTAATATGTAATCATTGCATGAGTAGGCTATCTGAGGAGTTTTCTTACATTTACTGAATATTGAATTGAACACTCCGGCATAAGATGGAGTATCTGCAAGGTCAATGAATTTCTCGTCCATCATCTGTTCTACTGATATGTGTCCGGTATGGGCAAGTGGATGTGATGATGAAACGGCAAGGCAGATTTCTTCTGTCATAAGAAGATGTGCATTGTCTGGAATATCATAAGCTGATGAGACAGAGTCAATCAGCAGGTCACAACCTTTTGGTTCAGAAGATATTGAAAAGCTGACATGAGGGTGCTCATGGATAAAATCTTTAAGTACATTGCTGACAAGAACTGCACTTGAGCGGAGACAGAGCCTTATTTCGCCTGCATCGCCAAGACTTTCACTGACAGCACGCGCAGCATCTTCTGAAAGAGCCAGTATTCTGTCTGCATATTCAAGCAGAATTTCTCCCTGACGGGTACATTCGAGCCCTTTTTTATTACGGATAAAAAGCTGTGCGCCAAATTCTTCTTCAAGCTTATGGATTGTCTTGCTTAATGCTGGCTGTGCTATGCACAATTCACCGGCAGCACGGGTCATATTCTTGTGTCTAGCGGCAGACTGAAACTGCCTGAGCTGATATAATTCCATGTTCGCACCTCTCTTGTATGTAGTATTTTATAAAAATTACAATTAACATAATATAGAAATCAGGATATTTACGATTATGATAACACAAATATTATTAACGCAGACATTTATAATGTTTATTCTTATGATTCTGGGACTGATTCTGTCTAAAACAGGTCTGCTTACAGAACATGGCAGTAAGGATATGGCCAATATTCTGCTGTATGCGGTTATTCCGTGTGTAATTATAAGAAGCTATATAACAGATTTCACGATGGAGAAGCTGTATGGACTTCTTATGTCGGCGGTACTGGCTGTAGCTGCATTTGCAGTGGCGATAGCTGTATCATATATAATATACGGCATGCGAAAGCCGATAGACAACTTTGGAACTGCTTTCTGTAACGCAGGATTTATCGGAATTCCACTTGTAACTGCGGTATTTGGAAATGAAGCGGCATTCTATGTTGCATCATTTGCAAGTATTCTTAATCTGTTGCAGTGGACATATGGAATTGTGATAATAACCCGCCGCAAGGATATGATAAATATAAAAAAGGTATTCGTCAATCCTGTGACAATATCACTTGTTATAGGACTGTTTCTTTTTATTACGGGAATTAAACTGCCAGGTGTAATAAACAGCACGATGGCTGGAGTTGCGGCACTTAATACACCTGCAGCCATGATAGTACTGGGATATTATCTGTCATGTGTCAGGATCCGTGACTTACTGCTTAATCCGTCCCTGTATCTGGCATCGTTTGTCAGGCTTATAATAATTCCGCTGCTTACACTGCTTGTGCTTTATATTATACCGGCGGGACACGGTCAGATTGGAATGATTACACTAATTGCTGCGGCAACACCGGTTGGAACGAGTACGGCAATATTTGCACAGAAATTCGGGCAGGATTATGAGCGGGCAGTATGTATGGTCTGCCTGTCAACGCTGTTTTCAATTATTACAATGCCAGTTGTGATGTATCTGGCACAGATGTGGATTATGTAGGAGATATTCTAAAGAATTACACATGAATCAGACTGTTTAAATGGCATAATTAAATAAAAAGAGAATATACTTGTAATATACAATGGGGTGTGATATAATTCCATTGTAAAGACAAACATGTTCATATAATGAACGAAAACCCCACGAGCTGCTTTCTCGTGGGGTTTTCTATTCCGTTGTGGAAGGGTGGCTTAAGCCCCAGGCTGGCTACCTGTGATTATCACTATCCAGCCATTTGCAGATATAGTATGAAACTATCTCAGCCATAATAGTGACAATTAAAGACATAAACATGTCCATATAATGCACCTCCTCTCTCTACCAGGTATAGGAGGGGTAGCACTGAAAATTATATCATGATAGTATATATTAAACAAGTATATAAATAATATAATAAATAATCATTGCTTCTGGTTATGGTTTTATAACCAACATGTATTTTACAGGAATAACACAATGGTATATTATACAGACATCAAAGGCAAAGGCGCCATGACCCGGAAGGGTTTCTGGCTCCTTTGCCTTTTTTGCGTATGAGCGTTCATGAAGAAACTTTGGTACAGACAAGTGATGTGCTATTGGCAATATGAGGAAGAAAGGAACTAAAGCTATGGGAAATAACGGAATTGAATTGGAAAGAGATGGCTTTAAGAGCCGTACAGGTTTTATTCTTGCCTGTATCGGTTCGGCAGTAGGAATGGGAAATATATGGCGTTTTCCATATATGGTATCTGCATGGGGTGGTATGACATTTTTAATACCTTATGTATTATTTGTAATATTGATAGGTTCAACAGGTGTTATCGAGGAGATGGCACTTGGCCGTGTGACTAAGGGCGGACCTATTAAAGCATTTGGCGACTGTATGCAGATGCGTACAGGAAAGAGAAAAGCAGGTGAGGCAATTGGTTTTATTCCTGTGCTTGGCTCACTGGCTCTGGCAATGGGCTATACTGTAGTTGTTGGCTGGATATTCAAATATACTTATCTTGCATTTTCTGGAAAGCTTTCAGCAATGGGCAATGATATGTCAGCTATTGGTGGTATGTTTGGAAGTACAGCAAGCGCATTTGGCAATAATATGTGGCTTATAATCGCGATGGTTGTAACTGCTGTTATTATGGCACTTGGTATTGCAGGCGGAATTGAGAAAGCAAACAAGGTCATGATGCCTTTGCTTTTTATCATGTTTGTAGGTCTTGGAATATACATTTTCACACTTCCAGGTTCAAGTGCAGGTTATAAATATATTTTTACTCTTAATCCTAAGGGACTTCTTGATATAAAGCTCTGGATATATGCATTTGGTCAGGCATTCTTCTCACTGTCTATCGCAGGTAACGGAACTGTTATCTATGGTTCATATCTTAGTGATAAGGAAAATGTTGTGTCTTCTGCAAGAAATGTTGCAGTTTTTGATACTATTGCTGCTTTATTAGCTGCATTTGTTATTATTCCGGGTATGGCAGCAGGCGGTGCCGAGTTATCTTCAGGTGGTCCCGGACTTATGTTTATCTATCTTGTAAATGTATTTAATGGTATGCCGGGTGGCAAGATTGTAGGAATTGTATTCTATGTATGTGTTCTGTTTGCCGGCATGAGCTCACTTGTTAATCTGTATGAAGCTCCGGTTGCAACTATTCAGGAGAAGCTTAAGCTTAACCGTGTTGCATCTGTTGGAATTATCGCAGTGGCTGGCTGTGTTGTGTCACTTGTAATACAGGGTATTGTATCAGGCTGGATGGACGCAGTATCTATCTATATCTGCCCACTTGGCGCAATGCTCGCAGCAATTATGTTCTTCTGGGTTGCAGGAAAGAAGTTTGCTGTTGATGCAGTTAATGCGGGTGTAGATAAGCCTATTGGAAAGTGGTTTGTACCACTTGGCAAATATGTCCTTGTCCCACTTTCACTTGTTGCACTTATCGCAGGTGCTTTACTTGGTGGAATTGGCTGATGACTGGCATGGAAATAGTGGAATTGGACTGGCGGATTAGAATTGCCGGAATGAGATTGGCGGATTGCTTTGCAATCCGCCTTTTTTGCGTGGTGTGGAGCGGAAGCGTGGTGGATTGGACCTTGAAGCGGAGGGGAGGCACGCGGAAGTCCAAAACGCAAGTCGGTGCACAAGAGCGTAAGACCAGACATCACATTTGTGTAAAAAATTATATAAAATCCCATAAACCTCTTGCCCTAAAGCTGACTTTAAGTCGTATCATACAGGTATCAAATAATTTACATTTTTATGAAAGAAGAGGTGTTATTATCATGAAATTTATGGATAAGGATGATTTTGAAAAGCAGAATGTTTTCGGAACAGGTCAGGAAAATACAGCATATGCTAAGTATTTTATTGGTGATTCTTTCCTGAATCCGCTGACAGATCCTAAGTGCGGGCTTTTTCTTGCAAATGTGACTTTTGAGCCGGGATGCCGTAATAACTGGCATATCCATCATGCAACAAAGGGCGGCGGACAGATGCTTATATGTACAGCTGGAGAGGGCTGGTATCAGGAAGAGGGCAAGGAGCCTGTAAGCCTTGTGCCGGGAACTGTAATCGCAATTCCACCAGAAGTTAAGCACTGGCATGGAGCTAAGAAGGACAGCTGGTTTTCACATATTGCTGCAGAGATTCCGGGCGAGAATACAAGTAATGAATGGTGTGAGCCTGTAACTGATGAAGAATATAACAGATTAGGATAGTGTCTTATATGGCAGGAATGGAGGATTACAATGGCTAAGATTGTACAGACAGCAGGAAAAAATGCGTTGGGAGAGTTTGCACCGGAGTTTGCACATTTTAACGATGATGTGCTTTTCGGGGAGAACTGGAACAACGAAGATATTGATTTAAAGACAAGATGCATAATCACAGTAGTTGCGCTGATGTCATCAGGCGTGACAGATTCATCACTTAAGTATCATCTTGAAAATGCTAAGAATAACGGAGTTACAGCAAAGGAGATTGCTGCTGTTATCACTCATGTAGCATTTTATGCGGGATGGCCAAAGGCATGGGCTGTATTCAACATGGCTAAGGAAGTATGGAAAGAAGATTAATTGAAAAGTTTAGGTAAGAACTGATGAGTGTTTTGAGCAAAAATTATACATTGAACAACGGTGTGGAGATACCAAAGCTTGGACTTGGAACATGGTTTATTGATGATGCGGACGCGGCAGATGCAGTTAGGGCTGCTGTTGCAACGGGCTACCGTCATATTGATACAGCGCAGGCTTACGGTAATGAGCGCGGTGTCGGTGAAGGAGTGCGTACCTGTGGTGTGCCGAGGGAGGAGCTTTTTGTCGTATCCAAAGTTGCCGCTGAACACAAAACTTATGAGGAAGCAAAAGCAGGAATTGACGAGACTTTAAAGAAAATGGGACTGGATTATCTCGATATGATGATCATTCACAGCCCGCAGCCATGGGTAGAGGTAAACCAGAGCGAAAACAGATACATAGAGGGCAACCGTCAGGCATGGAAAGCTCTTGAGGAAGCTTATAATGAAGGAAAGCTGAAAGCAATCGGTTTATCCAATTTCCAGATCGGGGATATTGAGAGCCTTATGGAGACAGCAAAAGTAAAGCCTATGGTGAATCAGGTGCTCTGCCATATCAGCAATACACCGCTGGAACTGATCGAGTTTTGCCAAAAAAGCAATATCGCAGTTGAGGCATATTCCCCAATTGCACATGGAGAGATATTAAAACAGCCGGAAATTAAAGCAATTGCAGATAAATACAAGGTATCTGTACCACAGCTTTGCATCCGATATACTTTACAGCTTGGTGCAATCTCTCTGCCAAAGACTGCAAACCCGGAGCATATGAAGACAAATGCAGAGGTTGATTTTACGATCAATGCTGAAGATATGGAAGTCTTAAAGCATTTCAAGAAAATTGAAAGCTACGGTGCAAGCAGCGGATTCCCTGTATATGGAGGAAAGATGTAACTACAAAAGAAATATACAGTAGCATTAATAAATGATAGAAATTGTTATAAATAATGTGAAGAATGGAGAGCAGTATGAAGAAACCATATATTATCTGTCATATGATGATTTCTATAGATGGAAGAATTGACTGTGCCATGACATCGAAACTTCCTGGAGTTGATGACTATTACACGACATTGGATGAAATCAATGTACCAACCACAGTCAGCGGCAGGGTGACGGCGGAGCTGGAAATGGCAGAGTCGGGCGAATTCCATGCCAAAAATACAGAAAGCTATGGAAAAGAAGGCTTTTCCAAGAAAGCAGATGCCACAGGCTATGAAGTTATAATAGATACAAATGGAAAGCTTCTCTGGCCAGATGCATCTGGCATGGCAAAGCCGTATCTGATTGTAACCAGCGAAAAGGTATCTAAGAAATATTTGGATTATCTCGATGGGCAGAATATTTCATGGATTGCCTGTGGAAAGGAGCATGTAGATCTGGCTCGTGCAGTGGAAATTCTTGCAGAAAAATTTGGTGTGGAGCGTATGGGTATTGTTGGTGGACCGAAGATCAATACTGCATTTCTGGAAACAGGATTGCTTGATGAAATCAGCCTGTTAGTCGGAGCCGGAATTGACGGCAGAGGCGGTATGCCGTCAGTGTTTGACGGACTTGCGATGGAGCATGATGTGACAAGGTTAAAATTAATTGATGTGAAGAAATTTGATAGTGATGCGGTGCAGATACGGTATCAGTGTTAAAAAGTTGATTTTTTCTGCCATAAGTTGGTCAGAAGTGTAATGCAGAAAAGCAGGTGTGTGGCGATTGTCATGTATCTGCTATTCTTTTTACAACGAAATAGGTTGTATTTATCCTAAAATTTGCGTATACTATAGTAAACAAATTACGGAGGTGATCAAATGACTATAGATACAAAAACAATGGTGTCTATTTCAGACGCTAACCAGAATTTTTCTAAAGTAGCAAGATTAGTGGACGAATGTGGTTCAGCAGTGATTTTGAAGAATAATGTACCAAGATATCTTGTTATAGACTTTAGTAAAGCAGATAAGGATTTTACTGCATCTGATGAAGATGTGTTAAGTATTTCAAAGCAGCTCATGGAACAGAATAAAGAAGCATATGAGGTACTAGCTAAATGAAAAAACTGAGCAAAAAGCAGATTCTTATGCTTCATACTCAATTGATTCAGCAGACTGGTGGAAGCGATGGAGTCAGAGATTACAATTTATTGGACTCTGCATTAGAAAATCCTTTTCAGTCTTTTGGAGGGGAGGAATTGTATCCTACAATTCAAGCGAAAGCCGCGAGATTAGGGTATGGGTTGATAAAAAATCATTGCATGATAGATGGAAATAAAAGGATTGGAACTCATGCAATGTTGGTTTTTCTTGTTTTGAATGGGATTGAACTTAAGTATACTCAAAAAGAATTATATGAAACGATTCTTGATATTGCAGCAGGAAAAATAGAATATGAAGACTTATTGCAGTGGGTTCTTGACCATCAAAACTAAATAGTGTAACTGACAAAAGACCGCTCAGAGATAATCTGTTCGGTCTTTTGTTTTGACCAAATTTGGATGGATTTATAATTGAAACAATTACGCCTATATATATTGTATATGTTATAAGGCCTTTTTTGTTGCATATATAGAATGCAAAAACGGTCATTTGAAGCAAAGGATTAACGGTAGAAACTGTTTTTTACGATATAACAGGTAAGAACTATGATTTGAAAGGAGACTAGCTATGAAAATAAATTCGGATTATAATAAAGGAGACTTGCTTCTGATAAATAATAATTTGGAAGCAGATAAGCAACAACAAAGTAGTAAATATATATCAGAAAAGTAAGTAGGTTAACATGGCAGTTACAGGAATAAATAATTATGTAAGCTAGATGAGCTTAGAAGAGCATGTAAAATGGGACAAGAAAAGAAATAGAACATATATGCCTGTTAAATTGGTTTAGATTAATTATAGATATTTGGAGACCGAAGATAAATGAAAAATGAATTACGAGGAAGAAGTATTAAAGATTACGATATTAATTACATTGCGGATTTACGTTGGATAATGGACTCTCGTGACAATATATCTGATGAACACATTATTTTTGTAAAGGAGGAATATGGATGTGATATTTCTGGAATATCAGATAAAGAAGCAATAATTGAGATTATAAGGGAATCCATTCTTGAAATGTATAATGATGCTATTACACCAAGTGTAATGTTGCTTTATTCGTTTCTTATTTGGTACAAAAATGCTTTAAAGAGGCTTGAACGACTAGGGGAAATTGAAAAATGTGGAAAATTGCTGGATTTCAAATCGGTTCTGAATAGTTACATTATAAGCAATTTGGGGTCACTATTGTCACAGAAATATGATAGAGGCAATGTCGATGAGTACATAAATCATTCCAAGTATAAAATGATATCAATGATGAAAAAGCGTATTATTGCTTCGGATGATTCTGATTTATTAGATAAGCTGGTGCAAAATATATATGGAGCCATTTATAGTTGCCGTTATCTTCATTTTATTGATGATGACTTTAAGGTGGATAATTACTATCTACTTAGATGGGAATACTATCCAGTTGACAAAGTTTTTAGAGATGTCATTAATACGTTTGATTCAGAAATAAACAGGTTGGCATACGATGAGCTTAAAGGGAAAGAATTTTTTTATTTTGATAAAATAAAAAAATCGGGAGTTGATTTCTCCTCAATTAAGTCATTAAATATCATGAAGGATGGTAAAAGCCGTCAAGTATATATTGCAAATAAAGCTATTGATCAAGCAACATTAATCTACTTGTCAAAGCGTCTCAATAATGAATTTAATATTTCTTATCCTAATAGAGATAAGATAATGGAATTGAGTTTTAATTTAATTGATAGTCTTCCGCGTTTAGATAATTATACAATCTATAAATTTGATTTTAAGGATTTTTTTGATTCAGTTGATATAAAGAGTATATATAATCAGTATTTAGAACATAGCAATTTGTATTCTTACGAGAAAGAACTAATTCTTAAGATTGCTAAGAAATATAAGAATTGCGTTCAAGGCCTGCCGACATCTAACGCATTGATTGAAATAGTTTCCCGAGATTTTGATGAGAGAGTAAAAGCTGCGTTTTCTGAGAATGGCTTGGTATTTTACAAAAGATATGTTGATGATTGTATTTTAATATTTAATCATAGGGTCAAAAGAGAGGTCCTTGATAAAGTTGTTGATAAATGCCGTGGGTCAATATTTGGGGGGAAAATTAAGTTTTCTCCTGCAAAAACATCATATCAGACAAAGTTGGATGGGGATGATACATTTGATTATTTGGGATATTCTTTTACACGATGTTATTGGGATAAGCCCAGAAAAGAGGATCAACACTATTATTATTTTGAATTTGGAATTGCAACTCAAAAAATTGAAAAGTATAAAAAGCAATTAGATGCGATATTTAATACATATGAGCTTAATAAGAATGAACGTCTTTTGCTAAGACGCATACAGTATTATGATTCTAGAATTGTTTTCTATAATTATGATGGCTCAAAGTACGTTAATAAAAGTACATGGGATGTTAGAGGAATTATAGATTCGTACCGAATGTTGAGGCAATATGTAATATTTGATGCGCACAATATTAAGGTGGGAACCGCTGGTATAAAGAATCCATATCGAATTCAAAAAGAAACATTCAAGTTTCTCCAATACTATGTAAAGGAAAAAAGAGATTCTTTATCCGTCGTTCCACAGTACCTACAAGGAAAAGGATGTTTTAATCATAATTTATGGAAGGGATTCTTGAATAATCAATCGATTGTATTTCAACCTAATATTGGATGGAGCAATGATTTATTAAGCGAGAGACTCATTGAAATAGGCGGGGTTCCTAGTCATAAATCATATTATGAAAAAACACGCGATTACTATTCGTTACTAATAAAAAAACTATAGAGGCAGCTAGCTGCCTCTATAGCAGTGTTTGGCAATAAGTATTAAACCCAACAAGTACAAGGTTTAGCTTTAGCCGATAATGTGTGTGGTTAATTACCACGTTTACTATGCTAACATAAAAAAGGATTAATAACAAGAATGGGAAAATTAAAATTTCGAAAACGTAATAAACTAGATATTATTTTAACGGATTCACGACCGGTTGAGTTACCTAAAAATTACTCATTGGTACCTTTTTATAATTATTTGAATTCAAGTAAACAAATGCTTTGGATGAGTAGTTATGTGAAAAATGAACTCAGAGCTTCCGATAATGAGGGAGATTTATGGGGAGCAAAGTGGCACGCAGTACCATTAAAATATCATATATATAAAAATAGATTTGAAATGCGTGAGATGTCATTAATTTCACCGCTATCAATGATTGAACTTCCGCTATTCATAGAAGCATTCGAAAAACAATTATTATTGTTTTCATCTGCCGAGGGGTTCTCGGTTCGAAAGCATACAATTAATGATAGATTACAATATGTTGAGGTGACATCAGGGAAAGGGGTTAAGTATTATTCTGCAGAGAAAAGCATAGAATCTTCTGGTGATTTCTATTCAATTTATCCTTATAAGTATATTTCTCAGTTCCAAAATTCTGATTATTGGTATCAGCTAAATCGCGAATATAAGTATTTTGGAAAAATAGATTATAGTAAATGCTTCGATAGTATTTATTCTCATACATACACATGGTTAATAACGAAAAATTCTGTCGATGGTAAAAACTATGGCAAATATCAGTATTTTCTGAACATGTGTGATAAACTGATGCAGAATTTTAACGGTTCAGTTACAAATGGAATAGTAGTTGGGCCGGAGTTTTCACGGACTATGATGGAAATTTTGGCACAGAACATTGACAATCAAGTAAAATCAAAACTTTTAAAAGAAGGTATTTGTGAGGTTCGTGACTATTCTGTGAGTAGATATGTTGATGATATTTTTATCTTTGCCGATGAAGAAAAAATTGTAGAGCACATTATTGAACTATATAGAGACGAAGCTGAAGTTTTTCATTTTAGATTGAATGATCAAAAAAGAATTATGGGGAAACTTCCATATGCGTGGTTTGGTTGGAAAGAACATATTCATTCAGTCAACGAATATGTCTGTAGAACACTATTTTTTGACAATACAGCTAAATATGCAATTAGGTATAGCCCACAAATGCTTCCGAATATGAAAATGATGTATCAAAATATTGTTGCCGATTATCCAGATTATCAGGCAAAGATAACATCGTATGTACTTACAACAATATATAAACGAATAATGGGATCCAATAAGCCTCTGTTTTCTGATGAAAATGTGGTAAAGAAAATAATGTATTTTTTAGATGCTGTTTTCTATTTTTACTCTTTTTCACTGTCTTATAATAACACAGAGAAAGTTATAAGCATTATGGATGTATTAGGAAATCAAGTTCCAGAGGAAATTTTTGTAGATTGTTTACATAAAGTGATGTGTGATTATTCTCTTTCATTAGCAAAGGCAAATCCAGAGGATGTTATTAATCTAATCTTGTTGTCATCAATGTACGGAATAGAATTGCCAGATGTTGTTGAAAGATTACTTGTAGATAAGATTGAAAAAACAGGAAATCCATTGATGTATGCCGTTTTTTTACAGTATTTTGGCTATAACAAAAAGAAAAAGAAAAAGTTCCAAAAAAGGGTTGAAGAAAAAATAGATGAGGCCCTATCAAATATATATAAATCACAGGATTTTTTCATGTACAGAGAGTCTTGGTGGTTATATATTTTTTCAAATTGTTCTTTATTATCAAAATCATGTAGAGATAGCATGATTTCCAAACTGAAAGATCAAAAAGATTTCTTAGAAAAATCATCAAGTACACATTTGGCTAAGACGGCTAAGCTCTTGGTTATTGACTACTTATTGGATGATGCTGAAAAATATAAATTTTTTAATTGGGATATGAGTAAAGAGGAACTGTTTGAGTATACTGTTTTTACAACATATAAACGAACTCTTTTCAATGGATATAATGCTAAAACAAATGTAGAGGATTTTGATTATTTTTATTAATTCTGCAAATTTATAAATTGTCAAAGTGGAAGGTATTCGCATTTCTTTTAATAATGACGGAACTACAACCTTCTTTGCAGAGTTAGAAAAATCATCAGCCAGTCAGAAAGAATATCTTGAAAAAATTCAGGAAAAGAAAGCTGCTGAGAAGAAAGAGGCAAAGAAAAAGGAACAGTCAAAACAAACCGAAGTAAGAAAAACTACGGTTCAGGCAAATTCAAAAGAAGAACTTTTGGATAAGATCAAAAACATTGACTGGGATTCTATCAAACCGGAGGAGAATAAAATCGGTGGAAGGTTTGATTTTTCAATCTAGTGAATTTGGAACAGATGAAATATATGCCAATATGGAGGAATATATTATGCAGATAACAAGAGATAATTATTCGCAATATGCTCAAATGGTTCAGCAGATGTTCGGGAAAAAAGCAAGTTCAAATGATCCGTTAGCACAATGTGATTATGGTAATTTCTCATTAAGATTTAAGCCTGTGGACATTAATTTTACCAAACCAAACTGGGATACTATCATGACAAAACGAGATAAACCAGCGATGTCAGAGGAAGAATTTGACGAAGCAATAAAAGAACTTGCAAGAAAAGAGTTTGCTACTGGAAAAAGGGATGATGATGCTTATCGAAAATTGTGTATGCAGCATGGAGAAACAGTATCTCCTGATAGAAAGGCTATATATGAATCAAGCATGAAAAAAACTGGTGGCAAAATGAATGCTGCATGTATGTTTTGGGATTCAAAAGGTAATAAAACGCTTTCTTATAATCCAGAGTCAAGAAACTGGAAAGCTATAAGTA
>ERZ827197.1312-NODE-1312-length-20906-cov-8.557096_pt1 | contig 20906 bp, 19 predicted proteins | sample MGYA00519867_ERZ827197 | MGnify/ENA primary metagenome ERZ827197 (study PRJEB31778, sample SAMEA3449278) | human gut metagenome | biome: human gut; feature: human-associated habitat; material: faeces | place: United Kingdom | collected 2010/2012 ...
GGGGAGTCGGAACACCCCTCCCTGCCTCTGGCCCAGCGGAGCGTCTTTGCACGCTTGCAGCAAGCAGGAACTTTCCCGGCGGAGCGGTTACGCCTTCCGGTCGGCACGAAAAAAGCTCCCCCTTTCGGGGGAGCTGGCATCGCGCAGCGATGACTGAGAGGGTCTAGTCCTCTTTCTTATCCATGACATACGCCGCCATGCCGATGGTGCCGTCATCCGGGTCCTCGCCATCGTAGACTTTTTTGATGTAGCTGCGGTTGAAGTTCAGGTGCATCACCATGGCAGCTTTTGCGCCGATGGGATCGTGGTTGGCAATGGCTTCGGTGATCATGCGGTGGGTCATGATGGTCTCATCGATGAGCTTTTTGTGGGTGACATTCACGAACATCATCACCGCTGTATCGATGACCGGGATCAGCTGCCCTACCACCAGATTTTTGCTGCTCTCGGCGATGCAGGTGTGGAAGGCGATGTCATCCTCGATGTAGCGGTCGCCCTCGTGGATCTTGGTCTCCACCCGCTCGCAGAGCCGCCGCAGCCGCTCGATGTCCTCCGGGGTGGCGTTCTGCGCGGCCATCTCCGCAATGCCCGGTTCCAGCAGCAGACGGACGTTCACCAGATCAAAGGCCAGTGCGTTTTTGTCCTGCATGCTGCGCAGGTTCAGCGGGTCGGAAAGGCCCTTGACTGTAGTCACCACATAGGTGCCGGAGCCCTGCCGCACCTCCACGATGCCCTTGCTGGACAGCAGCTTGACCGCCTCGCGGATGGTGCTGCGCCCCACCCGAAACTTTTCGCCCAGCGCAAACTCGTTGGGCAGCTTTGCGCCCGGCTCCAGCGCTTCGTCCAGAATATAATGGTAGATCTGGTCCTCCACCTGCTCGGCCAGCAGCTTGTTTTTCAGATGTGAAAATTCACTCATGGAAGCTTCCTCCGCGCCCTGCGCATCTGATGGTTTGGTTACCCGCACACACTGCCATCCGGAGCAAAGAACTGAACGTGCTTTTGCCACTGGGTGGGGCTGATGGTGCGGCGGTAACAGTCGGCCAGTGCCTCTACCACAGCCTCCGGGGCAAGGGAGGCGCAGCCCGGGCAGTCCAGCACCAGAATGCGGAACCATGCGTCAAAAAGATGCTCGGTGTAGTGGGTGTCCCATGCGCCGCAGCGGGCGTAGAAGCCCAGACGTCGCACGGCCATAGCGGCGTCCTCGGCCTTTTCCGGCATTTCGGCCTCGATGAGGATCGCTTCGGCATCGCCCTCCTGGGCAGGCAGCTGTGCCAGCAGCTGTGCCCCGATGCCGTGGGCGCGGTAGGCAGGCACTACGGCAAAATAATCCAGCTGGCTCACCCGGCAGCCCTCCGGCCGCACCATCAAAAGATAAGCTGCCAGCGTGTCGCCGTCAAACACGCCCCATGTGTGGGCGGTGCCCTCCGCTTCGCTGGTCAGGATCATGCTCAGGGGCTTCAGTTCCCCGGCGGGGAAATCCCGGCGCATCTCGTTCAGATACACCTCGGTCAGCTCAGGGCCGGTGAGCAGCCGCCATGTGAAGGTTTTGGTACACATACGATAAAGATCCCTTTCCGATGCCGCTTTGCGCAGCATCACGTTTTTTGCCTTGTCCAGTATAGCATACCGGATGTTTTGCCGAAAGTCAATCTGTGCAAACATTGTACCAGCGCCGCCGGTTTTGCTGAGGGGCTTGCATCCGGGCGCAGAATCGGGTACTATACAGGTAACAGAATTTTTCCCTCCGGCGCTGCTGGAAGGGCAAGGATAAAAAGGAGACTTGTACTATGGAATGGACCGATATCCGCCTGACCGTGGCCAAGGCTGATGCCGAAAACGCCGAAGCCGTTGCCACCCTGATCGCCGAGGGCGGCATCTACATCGAGGATTACAGCGACATCGAGCAGCAGGTGGCCGAGATCGCCCATGTGGACCTGATCGAGCAGGAGCTGCTGGATAAGCCCCGGGATACCGTGATCATCCATCTGTATCTGGAGCCGGGCGCTTCTCAGGTGGAGACGCTGGCGCTCATCGCCGCCCGCATGGAAGCCGCCGGCATCCCCTACACCGTGGAGACCGAGGGCGTGGAGCAGGAGGACTGGCAGAACGGCTGGCGCAAATACTACCACCCCATGGAGATCGGCAGCCGTCTGGCTGTGGTGCCCTCGTGGCAGCAGTACGATACCGACCGGGTAAAACTGATCCTTGACCCCGGCCTTGCCTTTGGCACCGGCGGTCACGAGACCACCAGCCTCTGCCTTGAGGCGCTGGACGAGCAGGTGCGCGGCGGTGAGCGGGTGCTGGATATCGGCACCGGCAGCGGCATCCTTGCCATTGCCGCCCTCAAGCTGGGCGCTGCCAGCGCCGAGGGTGTGGACATCGACCCCGTGGCGGTGCGTACCGCCGGGGAGAATGCTGCGCTGAACGGCGTGCAGGATAAGCTGACCGTGCTGGTGGGCGACCTGTCCGATAAGGCCAGCGGCACCTATGATATCATCACTGCCAACATTGTGGCCAATGCTATCCTCAGCCTTGCGCCCGCCGTGCCCGGCCTGATGGCCGAGGGTGCCACCTTTATTGCCAGCGGCATCATCGACAGCCGCAAGGACGAGGTGATCGCCGGGCTGAAAAAGGCCGGCCTCGCCGTGGCAGAAGTCAAGGAAAAGCGCGGCTGGGAGTGCATCATCTGCAAAAAGGCCTGAGATTCAAATATTGTAAGAAGGAGCGCACAGTATGCCGCACCGCTACTTTACCACCGAGATCTCTGACGGCACCGCCACCCTGCGGGGGGCGGACGCCCATCATCTTGCCCGGGTGATGCGGGCAAAGCCGGGGGATACCGTCATCCTCTGCGACGGCAACGCCGTGGAGTACACCGCCACCATCACCGGCTTTGGGGAGGACAGGGTAGATTTTGCCGTAGAGCCGGGCTATCCCAGCGCCGCCGAGCCCACCGTGGAGGTGACTTTGCTGGCGGGCTACCCCAAGCAGGACAAGCTGGAACAGATCATCAAGCACGGGGTGGAGCTGGGCGCTGCCCACATCGTACCCTTCTTCAGCCGCTACTGCGTGGCTGCACCCAAAAAGGAAGAGCAGAAGAACGAGCGCTACAACCGCATTGTGCTGGAAGCCGCCAAGCAGTGCGGCCGGGGTGTTCTGCCGGACGTAGCCCTGCCGCTGCCGAACTTCGGGGCAGTGTGCCGCAGCTTTGACCAGTACGATCTGGTGCTGTTCTGCTACGAGTGCGGCGGCGCACCCCTGCGTCAGCTGCTGGCGGAGGCAAAGCCCGCCGATGGGCAGAAGCTGCGCCTTGCCATCGTGACCGGTGCCGAGGGCGGCTTTGCCGCCGAGGAAGCCGAAATGGCCGCCAAAGCCGGGGCAAAAACGGTGGGTCTTGGCCCCCGCATCCTCCGCTGCGAGACCGCCCCGCTGGCGGTGCTCTCCGCCGTCATGACCCTGACGGGGAATCTGGAGTAAGACGCTTGACGATTTAAATGGTCTCCGCTTTGCTCTGACCATCTTCAGCGGAATAATTATTTAAAATTGGCACCCCGGGAAAATCTGCGGATTTTCCCGGGGTGCTTTTTCACGGAAGGGGGTCGTAAAGAAAAACGACAGCTATAACAAAAAAAGAGTGAAAGAGGCTGCTGCACAGGAGTTTTGTGCAGCAGCCTCTTATTATTTTGCGTTATATTACGTTTTGTAAAGCATTTTCAGGCATTTTCCCCTGCATCCGGGTGGGCATCGGTGTCCAGCAGAGCCCGTTTTACCTTGAGCAGATTCTGCGGGCTTACCGAGAAGCTGCGCAGACCAAGGTGCAGATACTGCGCCGTGTTGGCAGGGTTGCCCACGGCAAGGCCACAGATGGTCACCGGGACGTGGTGCGCGCTGGCGGCATCCATCACCATGGTGATCAACTTTTTCATGGCCGGGCTGGCGGGGCGGTAGTAGTGCTCCGCGCTGGCAAGCTCCCGGTCGGCGGCGTGGGTGTACTGGGTCAGGTCGTTGGTGCCGATGACCAGAAAATCGCAGCCGTGGGCTACAAAGTCCTCCACGGTCAGGCAGGCGGCGGGGATGCTCAGCATCACGCCGAACTGGGTGTTCTCGTTAAAGGGCACGCCCCGCTCCCGCAGGCTCTGGCGGCAGTGCTCCACGATGCTCATGGCGGCGTCCCAGTCCTCTACATCGGTCACCATGGGGAACATCACCCGCAGCGGCCCCCGGGCGGCGGCGCGCAGCAAGGCGCAGATCTGGGTCTGGAACTGCTGGGGCTGGCGCAGGCTGTTGCGGATGCCGCGCAGACCGAGCTTGGAGGACTGCGGCCCCTGATTGGCATCGGCCACGGTGCGGTCGGAGCCAAAGTCGAAGGTACGCACGGTCACCGGGCAGCCGTTTGCCGCCGCCAGACAGGAGCAATAGAAGAAATACTGCTCCTGCTCGTCCAGAATGCGCCCGGGCAGCATCATATAGCCGCTGCGCAGCAGCCCCACGCCCTTGGCGCCGGACTGCATGGCGGTGTCGATATCCTCCGGGCCGAAGCAGTTGGCCAGCAGCTCAAAGGGTTCGCCGTCCCGCGTTTCGTCCGGCAGGCTGTGCAGCTGCTTCATCTCCGCGTCCTCGCGCTGGAGCTGACAGATGCTGGCCTCCGCCTGCTGGCGGGCGACGGCATCCGGGTCCAGGATGCAGTTGCCATTGGTTGCGTCCAGAATGACGGTGCGGCCGTCGCAGTCGTCCAGAAAATCCTTGCCCACCTGCACGATGCCCGGGATGTTCATTGCCCGGGCAATGATGGCGGCATGGCTCTGGCCGCTGCCCTCGGCGGTGATGACGCCCAAGATCATGCCGGAGGGCACACTGAACAGGTCGGTGGGCATCAGCCGGTCGGCGGCAAGGATCACCGGATGATCCAGCGCCAGCCACACCCGGGGGCGGTTGGTCAGGATGTTGATCACCCGGCGGGTGGCGTCCAGAATATCCACGCTGCGCAGCTGCATATAGGGGTTATCCTTCATGTTGGCAAGCTGGTCGGCGTAGCGCTGCCCCACCTGATGCATCGCCGCCGAGGCGCTGATGCCCGCATTGATGCAAAAGCGCACCTCGTTCATCATGCCCTCGTCGTCCAGCATCATGCTCTGGAACAAAAAGATGGCCTGTTCGGTGGGGGCGGCGCGCTCCGCCATGGAGTCCAGTTCATTCTGCGCCGTGTGCACGGCATTTGCCAGCAGCCGCAGTTCCCGCTCCGGGTTGAAAGGGCCGTGGCTGAAGGTCTCCACATGGTGCTCCAGCCGGCTCACCTGACCCAGCACCAGTCCGGGGGATGCGGATACGCCTTTATAAACCTTCATCTTCTGTCACCTCCGGCAAAGCCGATGCGGTCAAAGTACGCCACACCAGCGCCTGTAAGAATGTATTGGGCAGCAAAGCGGCCAGCGCCGCCTGCCCGGCGGTGCTGCTGCCCGTGAACAGCGGGGCAAAGCTTTCCATACGCTCTTTGTCGCACGCGGCCAGAAACGCCTGGGCCAGCGTCCGGGTGGTGTAGAAATGGGTGGGGTCTACCCCGGCGTCCTCAGCGGCGGCTTCCAGCGGGGCAAGCTGGGCGTCCTTCATCCGTGCCAGCAGTAAAGCGGCGTCGGCGGTCAGGGTGACAGGGTACTTCTCCCGCACCTCCTTCTGCACGGCGTCAAAGGCTGCGCGGAAGGCTTCGGCATCGGCGCTGCTGTCCGCGCAGCTGTCCACCGCGTAGGCACAGCCCCGGATGCGGCCAAAGGCGCGCAGGGTGTCGTAGTAGCCCAGCTCCATGTTGCGCTTGGCGGTGTCGGGGTCGAAGTGGAGGATATCGCCCAGCTCCCAGTAGCTGCGGATCATGGTGGTGGGCAGGCCGGTCAGGTTCGGGCGGGTGATGCCCACGCCCTCCAGGTCCACACAGACCAGCTCCTCTGCGCCCATGGTCTTGGCAAGGCCGGTGGGCATATTATCGCTGTACCCGCCGTCCAGAAACTTTACCCCATCGATCTGCCGCGCCCGCAATGCGGGAAAGCAGGCCGCCGAAGCCATCAGGTAGTCCCGCACCTGCCCGGCAGGGATATCCTCCAGCGTCAGCTCCCGGGGACGCAGCCCGCGCTGCTCCACCGTCACGAGGCCGAACCGGATGGGCGCTGCCCGCAGCGCGTCCTCGTCCAGCACCCGCTCCACGATCTCTTCCAGCGGGGTCACATCCATGCCGCCTTCCTTTACAACCCGGCGCAGAAACTGGTGCAGGGCGGAAAGGTCTGCGTTTTCCTCCGGCAGCTCCATCACATCCCGGCTGCGGATAGTCAGCCACATATCCCGGGCAGTCTCGTACAGATCCAGCACGAACATGGCACCGTTCAGCCCGCCCACGCTGGTGCCGGTGATGATCTGCGGGTGCCAGTCCAGCTCCATCAAAGCCCGCCAGACGCCTACCTGATAGCTGCCGCGCGCACCGCCGCCTGCCAGCACCAGCGCCTTTTGCGTGGGTTCTCTGCGTTCCATATCAAGCCCTCCCGTGCACGTTCCCGGTATTTTCTAAAATTGTTATAATTATACCATACTTTCAGGTAAAATTCTCCCGATTTTTCAGAGATCATGCCTTTTTCCTGTGAAAGTTTCGTGCTATACTAACCGGAGATGAGTATAAAGGCGGCCCGGAGGGCGCACAACAGGAGGAACGTATGCACTGCAAACAATGGATCTTTGATATGGACGGCACCCTGACCGACAGCATGGTGGTGGTATGGGAGGGCGCCCCGGAGGCGCTGCTGGCACGCTTTGGCCGCACCCCGAAGGCAGACCTGCACGAGACCCTGCTGACCATGGGCATGGAGGACGGCGCACAGTACCTCATCCGGGAATATGCGCTGCCGCTGGACAGGAACGGCTATCTGGACGTGATGCGCGAGGTGATCGCCCAATTGTACGAGAAGGTGGAACTGAAGCCCGGCGTGCGGGACACCCTTGCCCGGCTGCGGGCCGAGGGCGCACGGATGTGCGTGTGCTCCAACACATGGAGCAGCCAGTGCCGCACCGTGCTGACCCGCCTTGGCATCGATGAATACTTTGATTTCTACATCGAGGCGCGGGGCGCCATGAGCAAGAGCAGCCCCGCCCCCTTTATGGAGGCGCTGCACCGTCTTGGCGGAACAAGCCCTGCCGGGTGTGCCGTGTGCGAGGACGCGCTCTACGCTGCCCAGACCGCCCATGACGCCGGTTTTTATCTGGTGGGCATTCAGGACACCACCAGCGCCGCCGACGCCCCCGCTTTGCGCCGCATCTGCGACCAGTTCCTGCCGGACTGGACTGCACTGGACTGGGCGCAGGCGTAAGGTTTCACAAAACTGCCACAGTGCGGCGCTCTTGTAATCCGGGTGCCGCAGGAGTATGATAATAATAATACTCAAATTCTGTCGTCAAAAAAGGAGGCCCTGCCATGACGAACCCCCTCGTCAGCATCATTGTGCCCGTATACAACGCCCAGAAGGGGCTTTCCCGCTGTCTGGAAAGCATTTGCAGCCAGACCTATCAGGAGTTGGAGATCATCGTGTTGAATGATGGCTCTATGGATGACAGCCTTGCCATCTGTGAGCAGTTCCGGGCCAAGGACCCCCGCATCGTGGTGGTGGATAAGGAGAACGAGGGTGTTTCCCGCACGCGGAATGCCGGGCTTACCCTTGCGCAGGGCGACTATATCCAGTTTGTGGACAGTGATGACGCACTGGACCCTGATTACACCCAGAACCTTGTACAGGCCGCCTTGCAGCACAACGCCGACCTTGTGATCGCCCCATACTGGATGGTGATCCCTTCCAACTCCAGCAAGACCGGGCACGCGCTGGAAACGCTGCAGACCTCCCTTGGCATCGAGCCGGAAGCCCCCAAGACCGAGGTACACAAGTACGGATTTCTGCCGCAGGGCGTTTACAGCCGGGAGGACTACGCCCGCCGCCTGATGCAGCAGCCCGCCTCCTTTTACTACGGCGTGCTGTGGAACAAACTCTACCGCCGGGAGATCATTGCACAAAACCAGCTGGGCTTTGCGCCCGATGTGCACTGGGCGGAGGATCTGATCTTCAACATGGGGTATCTAGAGCACGCGGAGGTGTTCGTTTCCATCCCCGAGGCCGGATATCATTATATCCAGAACCCCAAAAGCCTCTGTCATACCCAGATCGACCTGCGCGGCATCGTGGAGAACAAGACACAGATTTTTCAGCTGTTCAAGGAGGTGTACACCCGCCTTGGACTGTACGAGGAGCTGCAGCCCCAGATCTACAAATTCCTGTTCGCCTTTTCGGAGAGCGGGGTACCCTCGGACAGCCTGCAGGGCGCTTTGCTGGATGCGATGTCCCGCCTGAACGACGCCTCTGTCCAGCCCGAGCCCTCCCGCAAAAAGCCCCGCCGCAAGCCCCAAAAGCACGCCCGCCGCAAAAAGCCCCGGCATAAGGAAGAATAAATCATTAAGCAAAAAAGTCGCTGCACGAATGTGCAGCGACTTTTTACTTTTTACCCTACCCGGGCGCAGAAAGCCTCCCGGACGGCGGCTTCCCGCCCGCGGGGAATGGGGATGCGTGCCCCGCTGCGCATCCGTACCTCGCCGGGTGCCAGCAGCTGCACCGCCTCCAGATTGACCACATAGGAGCGGTGCGGCTGCACAAAGCGGCCGTCCGCAAGCAGCGGCTGCGCCACCGCAGAAAAGGGCACCCGCAGCGAGAGGGAGGCCACATCCTCCCCGGTGGTCAGGTGGAAGTGCACGATATGATGGGTGCATTCCAGATATTCAATTTCGGCATAGGTCAGCGCCCGCACGCCGTCGGCGGTGGTCACGGTAAGGGTGGGGCCGTATTCCGGCTCCACTGCCCGCTTGAGCAGGGCCGAGACCTCCGGCTGGTGCACCGGCTGCAGCAGATACTGCATGGCGTCCACCCGGTAGGCGCTGTATGCGTGCGCCGGGGTGCGGGCCACAAAAGCCAGCGGCGCGCGGCGGCCCCGGCGGCGCAGCTCTGCCGCCGCCGTAAGCCCTTCGGGCCGGGCTACCGCCGCAAGCTCGATGAGGTACAGCTCGTACCGCAGCCCGGCGGCATCCTGCTGCAAAAGCGCTTCCGGGCTTTGCAGCTGCTCCACGATGCAGGCGTCCTCCCGCCGGGCGAAGAACTCCATGCACTGGTGCTCCAGCCTGCTGCGCAGCGCTCCGTCCGGGCTGCAGATCGCAATGTGAAAGATCATGGTTTGGTTTCCTTTGCAGGGTAGACGATTTGGAATGGCCTCCGCGTTGCTCTGGCCATCATCAGCGGAAAAATCATCTTAAATCAAGCAATTCCGGGCAGACTGCGGTCTGCCCGGAATTGCATTTTTACGGCAAGAGTCAGGACGGCAAGCGGCAGCTGACTTTTGTTCTTTTTAGCGTTAGCAGCCGATGGCGGCGCACTTCTCGGCCAGCCATGCGCGCTCGTCCTCGGTCAGGCGGGGTGCCAGCTGCTCGAACACCTTGCGGTGGTAATCGTTCAGCCAAGCGACCTGCTCCTTGTCCAGCACGCCGGGCACGATGGGAGAAGTAGCGATGGGCACAAAGGTGAGGGGACGGAAGGCAAGGAAGGTGCCGTACTGGTTGTCGGCCTTGTGGTAGCACTCGATCTCGTTCTCAATGCGGATGCCCACCTCGCCGGCTTCATACACGCCGGGCTCGTCGGTGACGATCATGCCCGGGCGCATCAGGGTGGTGTTGCGCCCGTTCAAAGCGTGGGGACCCTCATGGACGTTGCCCACAAAGCTGACGCTGTGGCCGGTGCCGCAGCGGTAGTTGATGAGGTGACGCCACAGCGGCTCGCGGGCGATGGTGTCCAGCATATGGCAGTCGCAGTAATCCAGCCAGACGGCCTTGGCAATGTCGATGTGGCACTGGAGCGTCCAGGTATAGAACAGCCGCTCGTCCTCGGTCAGCTCGCCCAGCGGGTAGGTACGGGTGATGTCGGTGGTGCCGTCCAGATAGGTAGCGCCGCTGTCCACCAGCAAAAAGCCCTTGCGCTGCAAAACGGCGTGATCCTCCGGGGTGGCGTGGTAGTGCATCATGGCTGCGTTGCCGCCGTAGGCTGCAATGGTGCCAAAGCTTTCCACAAGGAACTTATCGTCTGCGCTGCGGTACTTGTGCAGGATCTCGTCAACGGTCAGCTCGGTCAGCTGTTCGCCGGCAGCCAGACGGTTCTCCAGCTCGATCTGGAACCGCACCATAGCCACGGCGTCCCGCAGATGGGACTCGCGCAGGTGTGCCAGCTCCACCTCGTTCTTCACGCCCTTCATGGCCAGCAGGGGGTCGGCGGCGTCCTTCACGGTCAGGGCGGGGTTGTTTTCCAGCACCTGATACACGGCGTAGTTCACGGTAGCGCTTTCCGCCAGCACGGTCTGCGGCTCAGTCTCGGCGGCCATCCCGTCCAGAATGCTGTCGTAGTCGGCCAGCGTTACGCCGTTGGCTTCCAGCTCTGCCTTAGCCTCCGGGGTGACCCGCGCCTGATCGATGAACAGCACGGCGCGGTTCGGGGTGACATAGCAGTAGGCCATGGCGTAGGGGGTGCACTCGATATCCATGGCGCGCAGGTTCAGAAGCCATGCCAGATTATCCAGCTTGCCCACCAGCTGGGCGGTGCAGCCCAGCTCCTTCAGTTTGCCGCGCAGCTGCTCCAGCTTTTCTGCCGGGGAGAAGCCTGCGTATTCCTTGGGCAGGATCCATGCCGGGGTAGCCGGGCGGGCAGGGCGGCCCTCCACCCACAGCTCATCCTCCAAGAACAGGGTCTTGATGCTGCCGTGCTTGGGCTCCAGCTCTTTTTTCAGGTTGTTGACCAGTGCACAGTTGGCGGTCAGACCGCACAGACCCAGCGTGCCGCCCTCGGGCAGCACCTTGCCGCAGTATTCCTCGGCGGTGGGCACGCCCGGCTCGCCCATGCGCATCAGCTGGATCTCGGTGCCGGCGATCTCCTTTTCTGCCTGCACAAAGTACCGGCCGTCTGCCCAGACGGCGCTCTCGGTCATGGTGACCACAAAGTTGGAGTTCTCACCGTGGAAGCCGGAGAAGTAGGTCAGGGAGGTGTAGTGGTCGGGCAGATACTCGCTGGAATGCGGGTCGCCCACCGGGATCAGATAGACGTCCACGCCGTTTGCCTTCATAGCGGCACGCAGCGCGGCCAGACGCTCGGGAACTGTGTTCATACTCATAACAAAAGCCCTCTTTCTGTCATTTGCCGGAAAAACGTCCGGCGGCGATGGTTTGCTGCTGCTATTGTATCATTCTGCGGGGAAGAATGCAATGCGGGGGCAAAACTCCCCCCAAAACGCCGTCAATTTGCAAAAAAAGTTACAATTTTTTCTTGAAAAAGGCCGGTTTTCCATTGACAGCCTTGTTATAATAGAGGTGTAGTATTTTTGGGTCAGCACTCTGCGGCCCTTTGCGCTAACAATTGCGAATATTGCGATAAAAAGAAAGAGGCATTTGGATCATGACTAAAATCGATATCTTCTCCGGCTTCCTTGGCGCCGGCAAAACTACTTTGATCAAAAAGCTGATCACCGAGGCCTTTGCAGGCCAGCAGGTGGTGCTGATCGAGAACGAGTTCGGCGAGATCGGCATTGACGGCGGTTTCCTGAAGGAAAGCGGCATCCAGATCAACGAGCTGAACGCCGGCTGCATCTGCTGCTCTCTGGTGGGCGATTTCCGCACCGCTCTGCAGCAGGTGGTGGAGCAGTACCACCCCGACCGCATCGTTATCGAGCCGTCGGGCGTGGGCAAGCTGAGCGATGTGACCCGCGCCGTGGAGGGCGTGGCCGAGCATCTGGACGTGCAGCTGAACAGCTTTGTCACCGTGGCCGATGTGAACAAGGTCAAGATGTATATGAAGAACTTCGGCGAGTTCTACGATGACCAGATCAGCCACGCAAGCTGCATCCTGCTCAGCCGCACCCAGACCGCCAGCGAGGAAAAGATCGCCGCTGCCGTGGCAATGCTGCGGGAAAAGAACCCCACCGCCACCATCGTGACCACCGCATGGGATCACCTGACCGGTGAGCAGATTTTGAAGGCTATGTCCACCAAGGACGACTTCAAGGCCGAGCTGATCGCCATGGCTGCCAAGGCCAACGAGGAGCACGCCCACGAGGACGAGGAAGAAGAGCACGAGCATCACCACCACGACCATGACGAGCACGATCATGATGACCACTGCTGCTGCGGCCACCACCACGATCATGACGATGATGAGGACGAGCATGAGCATCATCACCATGACCATGACGAGCATGACCACGACCACGAGGAGCACGAGCATCACCACGACCATGACGGTCATTGCTGCTGCGGTCATCATCATCACGACCACCACGCCGATGAAGTGTTCACCAGCTGGGGCGTGGAGACGGCCCGCAAGTTCACCAAGGCTGAGGTGGAGCACGCCCTCACCGAGCTGGATACCGGCAATTACGGCATGATCCTGCGCAGCAAGGGCATCGTGGACGGCGGCGCAGACGGCTGGCTGGAGTTCGATTATGTGCCCGGCGAGTGGGAAGTGCGCAGCCGCAGCGCAGACGTGGGCGGCAAGCTGGTGGTCATCGGCTCCAAGCTGAACGAGACCGCCATCGCCCAGCTGTTCGGCTGCTGAGAACCCCATTATTGAGAGAAGGAGCAACCATTTATTATGGCAAAAGAGATCCCGGTCTACCTGTTTGTGGGCTTTCTGGAAAGCGGCAAGACCAAGTTTATTCAGGAGACCTTTGAAGACCCCAATTTCGACTCCGGCGACAAGACCCTGCTGCTGATCTGCGAGGAGGGCGAAGAGGAGTACAACGAGAAAAAGTTCGCCTTCCCCGGCGTGACCGTGAAGGTGCTGGAGGATAAGTCTGAACTGAACCCCCAGAACCTTGCAAAGCTGGGCAAGGAAGCGGACGCAGGCCGCGTGGTCATCGAGTACAACGGCATGTGGCTGCTGCAGGATTTAGCGGATGCCCTGCCCGAGAACTGGCTGGTGTACCAGTGCATCGCCACCGCCGACGGCACCACCGCCCTGACCTACGCCCGCGATAACTCCATGCGCAGTCTGATGCTGGATAAAATCGCCCGCAGCGAGCTGATCGTATTCAACCGCGCCGAAGCCGTGAACAACGATGACGCCCGGCAGGAGCTGCACAAGCTGGTGCGGCAGGCCTCCCGCAAGTGCGATATCGCCTACGAGTTCAAGGACGGCAGCGTAGCCTACGATGATATCCCCGACCCGCTGCCCTTTGATATCAACGCCGACCCCATCGACATCCCGGATGACGATTTCGGCATCTGGTACATGGACTGTCAGGATGAGCCCCAGAAGTACACCGGCAAGACGGTGCGCTTTCTGGCACAGGTCTGCCAGACCAACCGCGCCGGCAAAAACAGCTTTGTGCCCGGCCGCTTTGCCATGACCTGCTGCGTGCAGGACATCCAGTTTGTGGGCTTCCCGTGCAGCTACGATGGTTACAAGGCGCTGGAACAGCGCGCTTGGGTGCGGGTGACCGCCAAGGTGGGCTACAAGTTCCACAACATCTACCGGGGCAAAGGCCCGGTGCTGACCGCCGTGTCGGTAGAGCCTGCCGAAAAGCCTTTGGAAGAGGTCGTAACGTTCTCTTAACGTTTCTTTATAACAAGGAGGTTCTGGTATGAAAACTCTGTTCCGTATTCTTGGCACGGCTGCTGCCGTGGCCGTCACCGGCGCTGCCATCGTGGTGCTGGACAAGATCCTGAACCAGAAAGATCCGCTCCATGTGGAGGAGGTCGAATTCCCGGAGGACGCCGAAAAGGACGCCGAGGAGGCCGAAAAGACCGCCGAAGCCTACGAAGAGGCCGAGGCCAAGGAAGAGGCAAAGGCTGCCGATGCCGCCGCAGAAGCTGCCGAAGAAGCCGCACCGGAAGCACCCGCCCCTGCTGAGAACGCACCCCAGACCCAGCCGGAGACCGCCGAAGAGCGCCCTGTGTACGACCCCGAAGCCCCGAACGCCAACCCCGTGGAGGCCGGCCCCGCTGTTGCCCCCAAGGACGAGAACGGCAAGATCGACGTCACCAAGATCGCCGATGCCAACGATTTCGGCGACTGGGAAGAGCAGGGCTGCAAGGGCTGAGAAAACAGCATGATCCCCGCATGGGCGCGGATATCAGCTCCCCCGAAAGGGGGAGCTTTTTTGTGCTTGCAAAATGCCGCGCAGTTCACTATACTGGAAGAAAAACACCGATGGAGGGCAGCACCATGGCATACACCGATGATTGGGAAAGCTTGATGAACGGCGTGTTCGGCGCGGGCGGCAAACTGAAGTTCGGCGGCGCGCAGCCGCAGCCGGAAAAGCCGCAGCCCGAAAAACCGGCGGGCAGCGGCCTGCCGGATCTGAACGCGGCGCTGCTGGAACAGCAAAAGCAGCTGGACGAATTGCTCAAACAGCAGAACGCCCGGCTGAAAGCGCAGGATGCCGGGGTGCAGACGGCGCTGGAGGACAGCCGCCAGATGCTGCGGGACATGGAAGCGGACGGCCTGCTGGCCAAGGGCACGGCAGACACAAAACCGGAGCAGCTGGGCAGCTTTGAAGGCCTTGCCGCCGAGGTAAAAAAGACCGTCCTTGGGCAGGACGCTTTTGTGGACAGCGTGGTGCGGGCCATGCGCCGCCCCTTTGTGCTGGGCACCGAGGGCGCAGCCGCCCGCAATGTGATCCTGCTGTGGGGCGCTCCGGGCACGGGGCGGCACTTTGCACTGGCCGAGACCGCCCGCATCATGGCGGCGCGGGGGCTTTTGCAGAGCGACCGGATGGCAGTGATGGACTTGACGCTCTACCCCGACCCCGGCGCGGAAAAGCTGTTTTTGCAGGACCTTTACGCCGCCCTGCACGCCCCGGGCGAGATCGTGGTGTTCGAGCACTACGAGAGCTGCCACCCCGGCTTTTTGCGCATCCTCTCCGACCTTGCGGTCAAGGGCAGTGCGCCTTTGTCCAGCCGGTATCTGGTGAACAAGGAGGGCATTCTGGTGGAAGCCGGCACGGCCCTTGCCCCCGGCGCAGTGAGCCGCATCGACCCCTGCGGCAAGTACCTGATCTTCTTCTCCCGCAAGGGGCGGGAGGCGCTGGCGGATAAATTCGGCGCGTCCTTTGTGGCGGCGGTAGGGGATGTGTGCCAGACCGCCCCCTTCACCCCGGAAGCATTGGCTGCGCTGGCGGCGCAGCAGCTGAACGCGCTGGCGCAGCGGGTGCACAGCCGCCTTGGCCTGACCCTTACCGCCGGGGCAGAGGTGCGGGACTATGTGGCGGCGCAGTGCTCCAAGGAAAAAGGCGCAGAGGGGCTGGCAGACTGCTGCGAGCGGATCTTCCGCGCCCTGAGCGAGTACTGCTTGCAGACCGATGCAAAACTGTCCGGCACGGTAGCGCTGACCGTCGCACCCGAAGGGCTGCAATTTGCGCTGAACGGCGCCGCCCCGGCAGACCTGTTCAGCCTGCTTCCGGCGGCCTACACCGGCGCGGTGGAGCAGATCCGCGCCGAGCTGGATGCGCTGGTGGGGCTTGCCCCGGTCAAGGAGTATGTGTTTGGTCTGGCAGACAATTTACAGGTGCAGCAGCGCCGCGCCGCGGCGGGCTTCAAGACCGCAAGCCTGTCCATGCACATGATCTTTACCGGCAACCCCGGCACCGGCAAGACCACCATTGCCCGGCTGGTGGCAAAGTACCTCAAGGCCATCGGCGCGCTGAAGGGCGGCCAGCTGGTGGAAGTGACCCGCGCCGACCTTGTGGGCCGCTACACCGGCCACACCGCCCCGCTGACCAACAGCGTCATCGAGAGTGCCCTCGGCGGTGTGCTGTTTATCGATGAAGCCTACAGCCTCTACCGCGGCGAGCAGGACAGCTTTGGTCTCGAAGCCATCGACACCCTTGTGAAGGGCATGGAGGATCACCGGGACGAGCTGGTGGTCGTTCTGGCGGGCTACACCCGGGAGATGGAGGTGTTCCTTACCGCCAACAGCGGTCTTGCCAGCCGCTTCCCCAACAAGATCGAGTTCCCGGACTACACGGCAGACGAGCTGCTGGACATCACCAACGTGCTGGCAAAGGGCAAGGGCTACCGCCTTGCCGAGGGCTGTACCTTCCCGCTTTTGGGCTACTACAAGCGCCGTCAGGCGCTGGACAGCCGCACCGCCGGTAATGGCCGTCTTGCCCGCAACACGCTGGAAAAGGCCATCTTCCACCAGAGCCGCCGCCTTGTGGCAGAACCTGCCGCCGAGCTGGACCTGATTTTGCCCAGCGATCTGGAATTTGAGGAGTGAGAGATTCAGAATGGCCTCCGCTTCGCTCTGGCCATGCTCAGCGGAAGAATTATTTATAGGAACAGCAAACCCCGGCAGGCTGCGGCCTGCCGGGGTTTGCATTTTTCACGGATGGAGTCGTACCGGAAAGCAGCATCTGGCGCTCTGGCTCCACAGGGCAGGACGGTGCCGTGAAATTATTTCCTGCCGGAAACGCTGCATCTCCCGGTCCGGGTCTTCCCTGTGAAAAAAGGTTCGGAACCTGATTATAAATATCATTTCATCTGATGATGGCCAGAGCGAAGCGGAGGCCATTTTAATCGTGCTGCTTCGCAAGGGCCTGCACCATATCGTGTATCCCCTTGCGCACCTCGGCGGGAGCCGTTACTTCCACCTTGCCGCCAAAGCCGCACACCCAGCCGTAGAACTGGGGGCTGACGCATACCGGCACATCAAAGTGAAAATATGCACCGTCTTCCTCCGGCACGAACAGCGGCGTTTTGCCAAAGCGGTCGCGCATGGCGCTTTCAAGGTCGGCGGTGCAGCGCAGGGTGACCCGGTACTCCGGCCCGCCGAACATGTTGAAGTGTTTGCGCAGGTAGGCGGGCAGGTCGAACTGGCGGAACTCGGCCTTGCCCCGGCGGGCATCGCCCAGCACCGTCACGGAAGACATGCGGTCCACGCGGTAGTTGCGGATGCCCGCAGGCTCTTTCTCGTCCTGATAAGCGATAAGGTAGTAGCAGCCGTTTTCCCATGCCAGCTGCCACGGGCTGACGGTGCGGGTGCCGCCGTCCTTGTAGCGGAACCGCACCATTCTGCCCGCATTGATGGCGCTGTGCAGCGCATCGATGCTGTAAAGCAGGGTGTGGCTGTCGCTTTTGGGGCGGCCATCCACGTACACCTGACGCTGCAGCTGGGTGCCCTCGTAGTCGGAGCAGAGGGCTTCCAGTTTATGGATGAGTTTACTGCTGGTGCGTGCCGACACAACCTTGCTGGCCTGTACGGCATCCACCAGCAGCTTCAGCTCAGAAAGCTCAAAGGTGCGGCTGGCCAGCCAGTAGCCGCCGCCGCGCCCGCGCCGCAGCTGGATGTCATACCCCAGACTGCGCAGGGTGTCGATATCGCTGTAGATGCTTTTGCGCTCGGCAAGAATGTCCTGCTGTTCCAGCAGCTCTACCAGCTGCGGTACATTGAGCAGGTGTTCTTCGTCGGTCTTTTGTTCCAGAATGCGCAAAAGGGTCAAAAGCTTGGATTTCTGGCCTTCCTGCTTGGGCATGGGAGCACCTCCGGTTTATTCGGGCAGTTTTTTGTCGAACGCCGCGCGGCGCTGGGTGGAAAGACGGAACATCTCTTCCAGCCTGTTCCGATCGTCGGCCACAAGGGCAGCGCGCATCTGCTGCAGCGCAGCATCGAACTGGTCGATCTCGCTGATGAGGTTTTCCTTATTCCACAAAAACAGCTCTGCCCACATTTTATCGTTGATGCGTGCAATGCGGGTCAGATCCCGGAAGGAGTCACCGGTGTACTCGCACAGCGAGGTGTTGTCGTTGGCGCACATCAGGCTCACGGCGATGGCGTGGCACAGCTGGCTCACATAGCCGATCATCTTGTCGTGCTCCTGCACCGTCAGGGTGCAGATGTGGTGGAAGCCCAGCACTTCGGCCAGGTCCTTTGCCCACTGGATGGCTTCGGGCGTGTTCTTTTCCGTGGGGGTGATGATGAAGTTGGCCGGGGCAAAGTTCACCTCGGCGGCGTGCTCCACGCTGGAAGTCTCACGGCCTGCCATCGGGTGGCTGGCAATGAACTCCACGCCCGCCGGGCACATGGCCTGCACCGGCTCCACAAGGCCGGTCTTTACGCCGGAAACATCGGTAAAGATGCAGCCGGGCTTGAGCAGATGGCCGTAGGTGCGGAACCACTCGATGAGGGCCGTGGGGTACAGACCAAAGATGATGTGGTCGGCGCTGCTCACAAGGTCCTCAAAATCGTGGGTCTTGCCGCTGGCGATATAGCCGTGCTCTAGCGCGTACTGCAAATGCCCTTCGCTGCGGTTGATGCCGTCCACATGGAAACCGGCTTTCGTCAGTTCCAGCGCGTATTTGCCGCCCAGCAGGCCAAGGCCCACCACGAGATAACGTTTTGTTTTATCAAGCATATTCCACCTCCGCGCCCAAGGGCTTGATGGCTTCAAAGAAATTCGGCCAGCTTTTTGTGATGGCTTCGGCATCGTCCACGGTCAGGGGGATGCCCGTACTCAGGGCCAGCACCGCAAGGCTCATGACCACACGGTGGTCATTGTGCCCATGCAGAACACCCGCCGGAGCGTGCAGTCTGTCTGCGCAGCCGTGCACCGTAATGGTGCCGCCCTCGCTTTCCAGCACGCCGCCGCAGGCCCGCAGCTCGGCTTCCATGGCGGCGATGCGGTCGCTCTCCTTCAGGCGCAGGCGCTCGGCGTTGCGGATGACGGTGGTGCCCTCACACAGCAGGCCCAGCACCATGAGCACGGGGCCAAGGTCCGGGCAGTCGGCCAGGTCGATGTCCACCCCGTGCAGAGGAGCCTTTGCAAAGGTGACGGTGTCCCCCTCACGGGTGAACTGTGCGCCGCACCGGTGCAGGATATCCAGAATGACCGCGTCGCCCTGCAGGGTGTCCGGGGAAAGGCCGGTGACGGTCACCCCGCCGCACACGGCACCCAGCACCGCCGGGAAGGCCGCCTGGCTGTAATCCCCCTCCACGTCATAGTCGCAGGGGCGGTAGTGCTGGCGGCCCGGCAGGGCCAGAGTGGTCTCGTCCAGCCAGCGGTTGGTCACGCCAAAGGCGGCCTGCACCGCGCGGGTCATGTCGATGTAGCTGCGGCTCTCCACCGGCGGGATGAGGTGCAGGGTGCTGTCGCCGTCCAGCAGGGGCAGGGCAAACAGCAGCCCGCTGATGAACTGGCTGGACACGTTGCCCGCCAGCCGGTACTCCCCCGGTGTGAGGGCACCTTCCACGGTCAGACCGGCAGAGGTCTGTTCAAACCGTAGATCCTGCTCCCGATACAACGTTTCGTAAACCGACTGGGGCCGCTCCATGAGCCGCCCACGGCCGGTAAAGGTCACTTCCTGCCCGGTGAGGCTGGCAATGGGGATGAGGAACCGCAGGGTGCTGCCGCTCTCGCAGCAGTCCACCGGGGCAGTGAGGGGGGCAAACCGGCCCAGCCCTTCCACCACAGCATCTGCGGGGCCGGTGGTCACCCGGGCACACAGCTGGCCTGCGGCGGCCAGCGTGGCGGAGATGTCCTTACTGAATTCCAGATGCGTGATGTGGGAGCTGCCTGTGGCCAGCGCCGCACACAGCACGGCCCGGTGGGCCATGCTCTTGCTGGGCGGGGCTGTGATGCTCCCGCCGATGGGGCGGGAAGAATGAATGGTTACCAGCATAGGCCGTTACATATCGCGGCCGATGGCCCATGCCACCTGGCGGCACTTGGCCATGGCCTGTGCAAAGGCGTCCGGGGTCAGGCACTGGGCACCGTCGCTCCAGGCGTGGCGGGGGTCATAGTGCACCTCCACCTCCAGACCGTCGGCACCGGCGGCCACAGCGGCGATCATCATGGGTTCCACGAGGTTTGCCTTGCCGGTGGCGTGGCTGGGGTCCACGATGACGGGCAGGTGGGTCTTTTCGTGGATGAGGGGCACGGCAGACAGGTCCAGCGTGTTGCGGGTGTACTTTTCAAAGGTACGGATGCCGCGCTCGCACAGGATGACTTGCTCGTTGCCGCCTGCCATGATGTACTCGGCGCTCATCAGCAGCTCCTCAATGGTGTTGGCCAGGCCCCGCTTCAGGAGAATGGGCTTGCGGAGCTTGCCCAGCTCTCGATCACGTTGACCCTGCACATTCCCTTGTTCGTGATGTGGTGGTCAACGCAGAATGTATCTTTTGCTGTCTCCCGGTACGGGGCGAAGACGCCCAGGCGTGGAACGTCGCTGGCATCCGATGTGATGCAAAGGTCAAATGTTTTTGTGTCGTCGTATTCTGTGTGTACATCCTCAAAACCGGAAAGAAAGGAAAATTTCACTCCCATTTTCTCCAGATACACCGAGACCTCAAGCCCCTCATAATTTTCCTTCAGATAATTATAGAGTCCCAGACAGGAACCGATACAGTCCCCGTCAGGATTTACATGGCCCAGGATCACAATGCTCTTCTTTCCTTCCAGCATCTCATCAAGAATTCCCAAAAGTTCCGCCTCCCTTAATGTGTATTGTAATATAAAAAACAGAAAAATCCGGCAGAATCCGCGTTACGCGTGTCCGACCGGATTCCTCTATATGATTTCAGTACGCTCCTGTCCGCGTATTTTCCACGCAGACCGGTTCCTTCGTTTAATTTTCGCTCTCAGTTCCGTCGTCTTCCTGCTTCTCCGGCATATCCTTTGTCACCTCATCGATGAGCTTGGACATGCGGACGCCGTACTCGATAGACTGGTCCAGCACAAAGAAGATCTGCGGAGTGTTCCGAAGATTTACTTTTTTTGCCAGCTGGGTTCTGATAAAGCCCTCCGCACTCTTTAAGCCGCGGATCGTATCTTTCTCCTGCTCCTCGTCCGCAAGGACGCTGATGTAG
>ERZ827197.1315-NODE-1315-length-20883-cov-3.523958_pt1 | contig 20883 bp, 18 predicted proteins | sample MGYA00519867_ERZ827197 | MGnify/ENA primary metagenome ERZ827197 (study PRJEB31778, sample SAMEA3449278) | human gut metagenome | biome: human gut; feature: human-associated habitat; material: faeces | place: United Kingdom | collected 2010/2012 ...
TCTTGTAAGTACCAGCTACCGGATGCTGGAAACGAGTTGGGTTTGTTGAGTTACCTGTGATAGATACGTCAACACCCTCTTTGTGCATGATAGCAACACCCTCTGGTACAGAGTTTGCACCGTAGCAGTTTACTTTAGCACGAAGACCCTCAGAATAAGATTTGCGGAATACTTCTTTTACTTCATTTGTGTATGGATCAAACTCAGTTTCAACGAATGTAAAACCATTGATACGAGAGATGATCTGAGCAGCATCTTTTCCAAGACCATTTAAGATAACGCGAAGAGGCTCTTTACGTACTTTGTTTGCCTTTTCTGCGATACCGATAGCACCTTCGGCAGCTGCAAAAGACTCATGTCCGGCTAAGAATGCGAAACATTTTGTCTCTTCCTCAAGGAGCATTTTACCAAGGTTACCATGTCCTAAACCTACCTTACGAGTATCAGCAACAGAACCAGGGATACAGAAAGACTGGAGTCCCTCACCGATTGCTGCTGCAGCGTCTGCTGCGCGACGGCAGTTTTTCTTAATTGCAATTGCTGCACCTACAATGTATGCCCAGCATGCATTCTCAAAACAAATTGGCTGGATGCCCTTGATCTGGTTATATACATCTAGTCCAGCATCTTTTGTGATTTTTTCTGCTTCTTCAAGAGAAGAAATTCCATAACTGTTTAATACAGCGTTGATCTGGTCAATTCTTCTTTCATATGATTCAAATAATGCCATGTTATGTTTGCCTCCTTTATATTATTTTGCGATTTCTTCATCTGTTCTAGGATCGATGAGTTTCACTGCGTCGTCAACACGACCGTACTGTCCGGCAGCTTTCTCCCAAGCTGTATTAGGATCATCACCCTTCTTGATGAAGTCAGTCATTTTACCAAGGTTTACAAACTTATAACCAATGATCAAATCCTCTTCATCCAAAGCGATAGCGGTTACATAACCCTCAGCCATCTCTAAGTAACGAGGACCTTTCTTTAAGGTTCCGTACATTGTACCAACCTGAGAACGAAGTCCTTTACCAAGGTCTTCCAAACCAGCACCAATAGCAAGTCCATCCTCAGAGAATGCACTCTGTGAACGACCATAAACGATCTGTAAGAAGAGCTCTCTCATTGCTGTATTAATTGCATCGCATACAAGGTCAGTATTCAGTGCCTCCATAACAGTCAGACCCGGAAGGATCTCTGTTGCCATAGCAGCAGAATGTGTCATACCTGAACAGCCGATTGTCTCTACTAATGCTTCTTGAATGATACCCTCTTTAACGTTAAGAGACATCTTACAAGCACCCTGCTGTGGTGCACACCAGCCTACACCATGTGTAAAACCAGAGATATCTTTTACTTCCTTTGCCTGAACCCATTTTGCTTCCTCTGGGATTGGCGCTGCACCGTGATGCACACCCTGAGCAACTGGGCACATGTTTTCTACTTCCTGTGAATAAATCATGTTTATGCTCCTTTCGATTTGCTTTTTCTCTGCAGAAATATTTCCACAGTTCTATGACCATTTTCGCACAAATTTATCAATTAGTCTACACTTTTCGCCAATATTTCTTAAAAAATCTGACGAAAAAGATGGTTAGAAATAAATGACAACGACTATATTCGCATTATATGTCTTTCTGTACGATATTTGATTGTTTCTTAAAAATACAGCCCCTTGGAATAAAACCACGAACACTGGACAATGGGTAAACATTAGTATTGCTTCCGATCACTGTTCCCGGATTAAGAACACTGTTACATCCTACTTCTACATAATTTCCAAGAATTGCACCCATTTTTTTCAGTCCGGTATTAAGTTTTTCGCCCTGATAATTGATCGTAACTTTGGTTTTGTCTGATTTTACATTAGAAGTGATGGAGCCGGCACCCATATGCGATTTAAATCCCAAAATTGAATCACCGACATAATTATAGTGTGGAACCTGGACATTATTAAACAAAATGACATTTTTTAATTCGGTAGAATTACCAACAACGCAGTTTTCGCCGACAATTGCTTTGCCGCGGATAAATGCACAGTGGCGCACTACTTCCGTATTTTTACCAATGATGCATGGTCCTGTGATCGATGCAGTTGGTGCGATTGTTGCGGACTTAGCGATCCAGATATTGCCATCAATGCAGTCATACTCATCTTCCGAAAGAGTTTTACCCAGTTCCAAAATAAAAGCTTCGATCTTTGGAAGCACTTTCCACGGATAATCGCAGTCTTCAAAGATATCTTTTGCTATCGTCTCCTCCATATTAAATAAATTTTTGTTTTTCATTGAATCATACATATGAAACACCTCATTTCTTATAATATACAGCTGCTTTGTCAAATTGTTGACGAAGAGCCGTTTGATTAGCAGTTTGTTTGACATATTGAACACGACGGGTAATAAAGCCGTTTAATTTGGCCATGTATTGTTCCTCTGTGATCTGTCCTTCAGCAACTTGTGTCAAGCCTAATTCCCAACTTGCAGTCAGTTCGGGATTTAGCAAAGAACGTATGGAACCATCAACAACGTCATATACCATTTCACCGAGTAATTCCGGTGTGATGATCTGTGTTTTTTTATTTAATTTCAGATATTTAATCTTGACTAGTTTACTCAAGATCTCGGCACGTGTGGCACTGGTGCCGATTCCGCTTCCCTTTATCTGTGCTCGCAGTTCCTCTTCTTCAATCAGTTGTCCTGCATTTTCCATAGCCAAAATGATCGAACCTGAGTTATAGCGCTTTGGTGGAGATGTTTCTCCTTCTTTAATAAAGAATTCTTCCACCGGAAGTGCCATTCCTTTTTTTAGATTTTGGATTGACGTGATCAGATTCTCGTCAAAAGTGACAGTTTCCATAGAATTCTCACTGTTTTTGGAAACAGATGCGTTAGTGGACATATTTTTCTTAGCAAAAGATGCAGTCGCAAGTTCCAAATAACCTTGTTTGACTAAAATCTTAAAATTTGCAAAAAATGTTTCTGTATCACGTTTTGCAGTCACCCCGATCTTTAGATATTCTGCAGGCGGATAAAAGATACAGAGAAATCGACGGACGATCACTTCGTATACTCGTTGACTTGTCACACTTAAGTTGCCGAGTGCATTTAACCCCTGTCCGGTTGGAATGATCGCATAATGGTCCGTAATCTGCTTATCGTTTACATAACGGCTTTTGGCAATCCCGGCATAGGCTTTTTGCTCCATAATCTTTGCAGCATAGGGAGCAATCAGGGAATAATTTTGTAAACCACCGATATTTTTGTATATCTCTTTGGCTACAGCAGTAGAAAGTACACGTGCATCCGTACGGGGATATGTAACAAGCTTACGTTCATATAACTCTTGTACAATTTTTAGTGTTTCATCCGGACTGATCTTAAATAATTTGGAACATGTGTTTTGTAATTCCGCTAAATTAAAGAGCAAGGGTGGATTTTTACGTTCTTTTTTGCGTTCTACTTTTTGAATGATCACCTGCAAAGGATCATAGGTTAAGGTTTTGCAAAGCTGTTCGGCATCTTCGCGGTTTTTGAACCCATTTTCCTTATAAAGTTTCGGTGATTGGTAAAACTGGCTGCCTTCAACCGCACGCCATTCACCTTCAAATTGTTTCCCTTCCAGATTACATTTCATCAAAATACGATAAAATGGTGTCTTCACAAACTCTCTAATCTCACGTTCCCTTCGAACTACCATTCCAAGAACACAAGTCATGACACGACCGACTGAAATGGCAGACCACTTACCGGTGTTAAGGTAATCCATTACGGGACGTCCATATTTCAGTGATAATACGCGCGAAAAGTTTATGCCCATCAAATAATCTTCTTTGGCTCTTAGATAGGCGGAAGCGGAAAGATTATCATATTCAGAAAGTGGTTTTGCTTCGGTAATGCCGCGCTTGATCTCCTCTTCCGTTTGGGAATCAATCCATACTCTGCGTTTGTCCTTGGTATCCGGAACATGTGCCATCTGATCTACTAAGCGGTAGATATATTCCCCTTCGCGCCCGGAATCAGTGCATACATAAATGGTAGATACATCTTCGCGATTTAAAAGACCAGCCACAATATTGAATTGTTTTTTTACATCTGGAATAAGTTCGTATAGAAATTTTTCCGGCAAAAAAGGCAGGGTTTGTAGAGTCCACTTTTTTAATGCTTTATCATAAACATCCGGATAACTCATTGTAACCAGGTGCCCAACACACCAAGTAACAATGTAATCCTGTGACTCCATATAACCCTGTCCTGCATTGCCCGAGACGCCAAGTGTCTTAGCAAATTCCTTTGCGACACTTGGTTTCTCAGCGATAAATAATTTTTTACTCATATGCTGTTGTTACAGAAACAAAACGTTTACTGTTCCTCCCTATTTTTCGCATGAATATACTCTGCATATGTTTTTTGTCCAAATATGATCGCAACAATAACTGCTCCGGTTACGCAAACATATTTAACAATTTTTGTAACATTAATCTCAATGTTCATGGTTGATTCTCTCCAATCTTAAGCAATAAATATGTAATATATTATATTATTCATTGCTTTCTGCGTTTTCCGCATCAGAAGCAGCTTCCTCTTCCGGTTCTTCTTCTGTTGGTAATAATTCATGCATTTTCGTATTAAACTCATCTTGTGTCATAATGCCCTTTTTCACAAGTTCTTTATATTTGCGGTTAGCACGCACAATAGCAACATCGGAGTAGTTGTTTTTCTTTAGATCTTCTAAAATCTGATCTTCGATGTTTGACTTAAGAGTTGCTGCATTCTGCGCTGAGTTATCAACAGCTGGTTGAGCCGGTTGTGTTTGCACCGGATTTTGCTGCTGAACAGGTTGAGCCGGTGTCGGCTGAACAGGTTGTGCCTGCACTTGTGGCTGTGCCGGTTGAACCGGAGCCTGCTGTTGAACAGGTTGAGCCTGAACCTGAGATTGAACCGGAGTCTGTGCTGTAGCCGCAACTGGTTCTTCATCATCATAATCAATAAATGGCGACTCTGGTTTTGCTATTGGCTGAGCCTGAATTTTAGGTTGAACCGGTGTAGCTGCCTGCTGTACTTTGGCAGGCTGAACCGGTGTTGCAGAAGTAGCTTGAACCTGAGGCTGAGCCTGCTGTACTGATGCTCGCTGTTGAACAGGTTGTGCCTGCACTTGTGGCTGAACCGAAGCCTGCCGTTGAACAGGTTGAGCCTGAACTTGAGGTTGAACCGAAGCCTGTGGCTGAACAGGTTGAGCCTGAACTTGAGGTTGAACCGAAGCCTGCGGCTGGACTGCCTGAGCTTGTGGCTGTACCGGTCTAGCCTGCGGTTGTGCACCAGACTGAACTGGTGTAGCTGTATGTGCGGCCTGAGAAACTGTAGCCTGCGTAGGCACTGCCTGTGGAGTTACCGGCTGTGAAGCTGGAGTTTCTGTTGCTGCAACTTCATCCTCTTCCTCATAGTACTCGTCATCCTCATAATATTCGTCTTCCGGATCCACATATTTACCAAGATGCTTGAGATCACTATCGTCTTTGTTGTGACCACAGGCACATGAGGTAATATAATATGCGTTGATACGGCGGCAAAATCCACACTGCCATCCTCCATCGTCAATTAAATCCTGCTCGTATTCTCCAAGCTCTGTATCTTCATAAATATATTTATTTTTGACAGGCTTTGGAGCTTCCGGCTCAGGCTGAGCCGGCTGTGAAACAGTAGTCTCTACTGACGCAGCATCCTCTTTAGCCTCTTCTGCAGAAGCCATCTGTGCTGCCGGAGTCTCTAATTTCTGACCGGTTTTTTCTACATATTCTTCATATAAACCAAGACGATTTAAATCGCTGTCTTTTTTGTTGTGTCCACATGCGCAAGAACCAACGTAATTGGCGTTGACACGTTCACAAAATGAACACTGCCATCCTCCATCTAAAAGCAATTCTTTTTCATAATCGCTAAACTGTGGCACATTTCCTTGTTTGTCACTCATACGTACACCTCATTTCTTTCATACCTTTGTTTCCTTCTCGTTTATTCGTACAACGGATAACGGTCTGTCAAACCTTTTACGATTTCCGTTGCTTTTGCCTTATTGCCTTCCGGATCTGCAATGATCATTGCAATCGCATCAGCAACCATATCAAGATCAGCTTCGTTAAAACCTCTTGTTGTCACTGCGGCTGTTCCCAAACGGATACCACTCGTTACAAAAGGTGACTGTGGATCATTAGGAATTGTATTTTTATTACATGTGATATGTGCTGCATCCAACCATTTTTCTACGTCTTTACCTGTTAGATTTTTATCTGCAAGATCAACAAGCATCAAATGGTTATCTGTTCCGCCGGAAACAATCTTAATGCCGCGGTTTTGTAACCCCTTACAAAGTGCCTGTGCATTTTTAATAATATTTTTACCGTACTCTTTGAATTCCGGCTGTAACGCTTCTTTGAAGCAGACAGCCTTTGCTGCGATCACATGCATCAAAGGACCACCCTGAATACCCGGGAATAACGCTTTGTTAAAATTGATCTCTTTCGCAAATTCTTCGCTGGAAAGAATCATTCCACCACGAGGTCCACGCAATGTTTTGTGGGTTGTCGTCGTGGTAACATGAGCATATGGAATTGGGCTCTCGTGAACACCTGCTGCTACTAAGCCAGCGATATGAGCCATATCAACCATCAAATAAGCTCCCACAGAATCTGCGATTTCGCGAAAACGCTTGAAATCAATTTTACGAGCGTATGCACTTGCACCGGCAATGATCATTTTTGGTTTGCATTTCTTAGCAATACTTTCTACTTCATCATAATCAATGAAACCATCGTCATTTACACCATAAGGTACACAATGGAAATATTTACCGGACATATTGACCGGACTTCCATGTGTCAAGTGTCCGCCGTGATCAAGATTCATGCCCATATAGGTATCTCCCGGCTGCAGCAAAGCAAAAAATACTGTCATATTTGCCTGTGCACCGGAATGCGGCTGTACATTGGCGTATGTACAATCAAATAACTTCATAGCACGATCTCTTGCAAGATCTTCAACAATATCAACGTATTCGCATCCACCATAATAGCGTTTGCCAGGGTAACCTTCCGCATATTTGTTAGTCAATGTGCTGCCCATGGCTGCCATAACCGCTTTACTTACTAAATTTTCAGAAGCGATCAATTCAATGTTATCACGCTGACGATTTGTCTCCTTGTCCATTGCTGCTGCAACTTCCGGATCAAAACGTTCTACTTCTTCAAATGAGTACATATATTATCCTCCTTTTTATATTTCATCAATTGCTTTTCCAATATCGTTACGCATATATTTATTATCAAAAGTAACCCATTCGGTTGCCTTATATGCATTTTTACGCGCTTCCTTTAATGTAGCACCTTTGGCAGTAATGCCCAATACTCTTCCACCATTGGTTACTAAACCGTCTTCCGTCAATTTTGTTCCGGCATGGAATGCATAATAACCGTCTTCCGAAGCAAAATCTTTCAGAAATGTAATCTTTTTCCCTTTTTCATAATGTTCCGGATAGCCATCAGAAGCTAATACAACACAGACAGCCGCATTATCTTCAAATTGAAGATCCACCTGGTCTAACTTCCCGTCAATACAAGCCTCCATAACATCGATAATATCGTTTTTCATGCGAGGCAGAACAACCTGTGCCTCCGGATCGCCAAATCTTGCATTGTATTCCAATACTTTTGGACCGTCCTGTGTCATCATAAGACCAACAAAAAGTATTCCTACGAAATCTCTTCCTTCTGCTTTCATAGCATCCATTGTTGGCTGATATATTTGTTCTTCACAGAACTTCTGAATCTCCGGTGTATAAAACGGACTCGGTGAAAATGTTCCCATTCCTCCGGTGTTTAATCCCTGATCTCCGTCTTTGGCACGTTTGTGATCTTGTGCACTGGTCATCGGTTTGATATGTGTACCATCACAGAAGCAAAGTACAGAAGCTTCTCTACCAACCATAAAGTCTTCTATGACGATAGTGTTGCCGGCATCTCCAAATTGTTTATCTAACATTAATGAGGTAACACCTGCCTCTGCTTCCTGCAGATTTTGACAGATTAATACACCTTTTCCAAGTGCCAGACCATCTGCTTTCAACACAACCGGAAAAGTTACATTTTCTAAATAGATCAACGCTTCCTCCGGAGAATGAAATGTTTCATAATGGCAGGTTGGAATGTTGTATTTTTTCATGAGATCCTTTGAAAAACTTTTAGAGCCTTCGATGATCGCAGCATTTTTACGTGGACCAAATACGCGAAGTCCCTGCGCTTCAAATACATCGACAATGCCACCAACCAAAGGATCATCCATGCCGATGATCGTCAGATCGATCTCATTTTCTTTGGCGAATGCAGCAAGTTTATCAAATTCCATAGCAGTAATATTTACGCATTCTGCAATTTCTGCGATTCCACCATTACCAGGTGCACAGTAAATTTTATCGACACGTTTGCTCTGGGAGACACTCCAGGCAATTGCATGCTCTCTTCCGCCGCTTCCTACAATTAATACTTTCATCTTGTTTCCTCATTTCTGCATATCCTGCGATGCGTTTATTTATTCCGTGGAAATGATACTAACGGCTTACAACAGCTATACCATTCTGTACGGAAACTTTTCCTGCGCCAATCAGATCAATTGCTTCCGGAAGAATGTTCCATTCAGCTTGTTCCATCACACGTCGCTGTAGAATTTCCGGAGTATCTCCATTTTTTACTTCAACAGCTTTTTGTAAAATAATAGGACCATGATCTGCCTTTTCGTCTACAAAATGCACTGTGGCACCAGTTATCTTATTGCCACATGCCAAAACACTTTCGTGCACTTTCAATCCATAATACCCCATCCCGCAATGAGCCGGAATCAAGGATGGATGAATGTTAATGATCTTATTTGGGTAGGCTGCGATCATTTCGGATGGAACGATCACCAGATAACCTGCCAGCACAACAAGATCAATATTATATTTGTGTAGAGCATCAACCATTGCTTCGCCAAAAGCACTCCGGTTTTCGTATTCCTTTGGGGAAATACATAACGCCGGGATACCTGCATTATTTGCACGCTCCAGTGCATAAGCATCCGCTTTATTACTGATCACAACAGCAATTTGTGTGTTGTGAATTTTACCGGAATGGACGGCATCTATGATTGCCTGCAGGTTCGTTCCACCACCGGATACACATACTGCAATTTTCTGCATACTAATCCTCATTTCAATATGTATTATTAGGACAAAAGAGAAATTCCCTTTTCACCCTCTGAGATCTCGCCTATAATATATGCTTTTTCTCCAGCCTGCTCTGCTAAAGCTACTGTCTTGTCTGCATCAGCAGCATCTACTGCAAGAAGCATACCGATACCCATATTATAAGTGTTATACATCATCTCTTTGGAAATGTTGCCTTCTTTTGCCAACATGTCAAAGATCGGTGGAATCTTATAACTTCCCACTTTGATATTTGCATGTGCATTTTCAGGAAGCATACGCGGAATATTCTCATAAAAACCACCGCCTGTAATATGGCTGCAGCCTTTGATCGTTACGCCACCCTCTTTGATCGTGCGCAGTGCCTTCACATAAATCACAGTAGGTGTTAATAATGTTTCACCAAGTGATTTGCCGCCAAGAGACTCGTATGTTTTATTCAAGCTTTCTTTTTTCACTTCGAACACTTTGCGAACCAAAGAATATCCATTGCTGTGAATACCGGAAGAAGCAATTCCAACCAGCACATCACCTTTTGCAATTGTTTTACCTGTGATCATATTTTTGCGGTCAACAACACCAACCGCAAAACCGGCAAGATCATACTCATCTACCGGATAAAATCCAGGCATTTCTGCAGTCTCACCACCGATCAAAGCTGCACCGGACTGTTTGCAGCCGTTTGCCACACCGGATACGATGGAAGCAATCTTTTCCGGTTCATTCTTGCCACAGGCAATATAATCAAGGAAGAATAACGGTTCACCACCAGCACAGGCGATGTCATTAACACACATTGCGACACAATCAATACCAACGGTATCATGGCGATCCATTTCAAATGCCACTTTCAATTTGGTGCCAACGCCATCTGTTCCGGATACTAAAGTAGGCTGTTCCATTGTCTTGAACGCCTCCATAGAAAACGCTCCTGAAAATCCACCGATATCAGTAAGCACTTCACTGCGCATCGTTCCGGCAATATGCTCTTTCATCAGTTCTACCGCTTTATATCCGGCTTCAATGTCTACTCCCGCATTCTTGTAATCCATGTTTTCCTCATTTCTGCGTTGCAATCGTAATAGTATTATATAAATCGGGAAATATCCCATAATGCAATTCATCGCAGGCAACGCACTACAACAAATGTATTGCATAAACATAGCAAATCTACTTTATTGTAGCACAATTCCTACTGTTTGTCATTGGAATTTTCCAAAAAATTCTCAAAAATATCACTTGTTTTTGTCAAAATAGCCCAATATGCTAACGGAATCCCTGCCGGCATAAACTGTAACTGCACCTTGTTCGGTAGTGGATAATATATGTGCAGATATGCTGTTTAGACGAGATAATAATTCCCGATGCGGATGGCCGTAACGATTATTTTTACCACAGGAAATGATCGCATATTGCGGTTGCACTTGCGCTAGAAATTCAGCACTGGTTGAATTTTTGGAACCATGATGTGCTACTTTTAGAATGTTAAATCTGGTGCCGGAACGCTTTAACTGTTCTAAGACATACTGCTCTCCGTCACCTTCCAGATCACCACATAATAGCATCTTTGTTGAATAATACGTAACTTCTATAGTCGTAGAATATGCATTTGCAGAAGAAGCATCAAAAAAAGGTTTTGGATGCAGACAAGCAACAGATAATGCGCCTTTTTGCAGATGATCGCCGGCACATATTGTTTGAATCGGAATATCTGCCTGCTTGGCAGCAGTGATCATCTGGCGATATCCTTCTTCACTCTGCATTTCTTGCGATGGCAATGGTAAAAGAAGTTTGCGGATTTGGATATCCTGGCGGTCTGCAACATGCTTCATTAATTCCAGCTGACCGGATATATGGTCTTTGTCAGCATGAGTCATGATCATATAATCTATGCAGTGAATTCCTTGTGATTTGAGATATGGAATCAAACAATACTCTCCTATATTGTTTTTGCTGGTGCTTCCACCATCAATTAAAAATGTAGTGCCATCGGTATGCTGCAGTAAAATACCATCCCCCTGCCCTACATCCAGAAAAACAGCCTTAAAGTATTTTCGTGGAATAGGAAAAAGCAGAAGGATAACGGCAGCAGTCCAGATCAGCAAAGGATAAAGCTTGATAATCGTGCGTTTATTGATCCATAGTAGAGATAAGGCAAGAATAATGTAATATATCACGATGCGAGATATTTGTGGTTGCCCGAGAATCAGTGAATGAATTGGCAATCGTTGGAACAGCCTGCACAAATATTCATAAAACGACAGAATGCAGTAGGTGGTGCCGAACAAAAAATGCGACACAAACGGCAGCCACAGACCTAGTATACATGCAACGCCGCCGATCAGCACCAGATAAGAAACCAGTGGTAGCACTAAGAGGTTCAGAAATATCCCGTAGACCGGAATCTCATAAAAAAAGAACAGTACGATTGGCAGTGTAGTTAGTTGAATGGCGGCACTGGCCAATAACGATTGTGCTGTTTTTTCCAGGAGAAGAGAGAGCTTACATTGGCATTTATCCAATAGCGTACCTTGCTGTTTTTCTCGTATCCAACGCCTCTTTTTGCGGAGTTTGGCGCGGCGCTTTTCGGAATCACCTACTATGATCATCTGCAGAGCGGGTAAAATAGCAGCAATGCCGAGCACAGCGAAATAAGATAATAAGAAACTGCAGGAATAGATAGCATAAGGATTTTGCAGTGTAATGATGCAGGCACTGATTGCCAGTGATGAAAGTAAATCGTAACTTCGATGCAGCAGATCCGCTGCGAATAACAAGAGCATCATGATAACGGCACGACTGGTTGAAATGCTAAACCCCGTCATTAGTCCATACGATATTAAAAATGATATGGTTGCAAGAATACTGATGCGCCTCGGCAGCCGGCAGATAAGCAGCAGGCGAAAAATACCGAAACAAAAGATCGTGACATGAAGTCCGCTGATCGCTAACAGATGGCCAATGCCGTTTTGCTGATATAGCTGTTTGATGTCTGAGGGAAGTTCTGTTTTTTGACCCAATAAAACAGCTTGCATTATACCGGCTTGCTTATCAGGCAGGCCGGATTCTATCGAAGTTGATAATTGATGTCTGATTTCATCCAATTTTGTAAACAATATGTTAGAATGGCCGGATACCACTTCGATCTGATCAGCGTATAATTGATAATAGAAGTTTAGTTCTCGATAATATTGTTTTTGGTCAAATTCGCCCGGATTGGATGCCGTGGCAAAATTTTTCAGGGTGCCGAAACACTGTATCGTATTACCGGGAATAAGTGATGAAGTTTGATCTGAATAAACGATCATATTGGAAAAATTATATACTTTCTGTCCGGAAATATGGACAGATACTTTTTTAAGATATAAACGATTGGATGAATCAGTAGACTCTGCACGATAATAAATCCCCTTTATGCAAGCATTTATCTTATCATTATTTTTAGTGAGCAATGCCTCATACGGATAATTCTTCTGCCATTGTTCCTGCATGTGCGTGGCATGAAACCAGACCAACAGAAACATACAGATCGTACAGATCCAAACACAGGGTCTGCGAATATAAATCACCTCTTTAGAATCACTGGACAAGATCAAGATTTCTAGTAAATACATCTCCAAATGGCATAGAATCGTTATAGAATAATTCCTGTTTGCCGTTGATACTAAATTGCACTTTTGTAATATCCGGCAGTTCGATCAATGTATTAACGACAGAATAAATAGCCACTTCTGCTGTAATCCCGTCCGGTTTATTTAAAAACTGTTCTGAAAAATCAACATAACAGGTATGTTCTTTCAGGGTAACTTTGTTAAGGATCGTATCCTTAGGAATTGTTGCCTGAATATCCTTGGATGAAACGCCGTCAATCGTTGATGGTCCCTTTAGAAGCTGTTCAATGACTAGCTGCTCTAACGGAATTGTCGCATCATATGTGATCTCAACAGGTACTTCAACAAGCTTATCTCCTTTTCGAGATGCAAAATACATATTTACGGTTGCAGTCTGACGATATTTGGAACCGCTGTCTGTATTATCAATAAAGCTTTCGGCAGTCATATATCCGATGGAATTCATATTCGAATCGGTCAAAGGTTGCCCTGCCACGTAAAATTGCACAGCACGAACACCTTTAGACTGGCAGAGTGTTTTAACAATCGCAGCACGGCGCAAAATCTCATTAACACCGGAATAATTGCCATAGGAAGCATCTAAGTAAAGTGTCAAGTCTCCGTTGTTATCAAGAATAAAGTCATCAACAGATACATTGGCCGGAATAGCCTTTTTCATAGATACATCAGAAGGCTCTTTTTGAAGGTTGTGCAGTAATTCCTTGATAAGAGCTTCTCCTTTCTTATTTTTGGGAGAATATTTCTCGTAAGTCATTTTCGTTTCAGCGGCGTTTATGCAATAAATATAGTATCCGGTATACTCCTTATGAGGGCGTGCGTGTACGAAAAGAAATGCCCAGACCAATATAGCGATCACAAGCAGAACGACCCATGGGACAAAATGATATTTATGTGTTGTAACAATGGTCTTTTCTTCCACGACCTCACCTCCAATTTTTTGTCATATGATCAGACAACATAAGTCAATGGGATACGCACCGTAAAGGTAGAACCCTCTTTTTCTTTACTGTGCAGTTTGATCGAGCCGCGGTGCAGCAACACAGTACTTCGTGTTAAGGATAAACCAAGTCCGGTTCCACCGGTATCACGGGATCTGGCCTTATCAACACGATAAAAACGATCAAAAATTTTATCTTGCACATCTTCCGGAATACCGACACCGGAATCTTCTATTTTGACATAGAAAAATTTATGATCGGCATTGAGGGTGACGCGCACCCAGCCATCGTCATAATTATACTTGATCGCATTTTCAATCAAATTATTCAATGCGATCGACAGTTTTACCTCGTCAACATCTGCCATTATCGGTCGAAAACTCTCATAGATCAATTCGATGTTACGTTCTGCAGCAATCGGTCGTAAGCGCTTTAGCAACTGTTCGATCAAATCGTTGATACTGATATTGACAATATTCATTTCTGCAGTATTTTTATCAAGTTTTACCATTGTGAGGAGATCGTTGATGATATTTGTCATACGTTCGATCTCATGCGTGATATCCACCAAAAATTCACGATATAATTCTTCCGGCATACCTTCTTGAGAAAGCAGGGAATCTGACAATACCTTCATAGATGCTAATGGTGTCTTTAATTCGTGAGACACATTAGAAGCAAAGCTTTGTTTTGCTTCATCCTGCTGCCTGATAACATCGATCATGCGGTTAAAAGATTCTGAAATTCGTTCAACCTCAGAGTAAGTATGCACATCTAACTTAGTGTCCATATCTCCTGCGGCAATGTCATCAATAGATTCTGTAACACGCTGTAATGGTCTGGTGATCAAAACCGAGTAACCAAACGCAAGAAACATGATAACAATTGCGATTGTTAATATCAAAATAATGCTGCGTCGGTTGATCACATTTGCAGTTGTACGAAAATTCTTGGTGGAAAAAGTCAAAATGATCGCACCGGTCGTCTGTTCAGTAGACGCGTTTACGATCGGCATCGTAAGCTGTACGTAGTCACCGAGATCATTTACGTAACGTTTTTCATGATCAACAAAGCAACGAACTACTTCTGAGGAGATCATAGTTTTGCCAACTTCCAGATTAAACGTATCTGTTACGACAGACAGATCCTGATTGATGATCAAAACACGCCCCTGATAGATGGTTGCAATAGATTCCGCCTCCTGTTCAACTTCAGGTGCCTCCTGTCCGGTAAGATATTCAGAACTGTTAACAAGGTTACTGAGGACGGTTCCATAAGATTGAATCTCATCCGTTCGTTGAGAGATCAGTCTTTTCTCGTAAGAATTAATTAGAATATTCGAAAAAAAGATGACCGGTATCAAACCAATCACCACCAGTACGGCAAACAATTGCACCCGCATACTGCGGATCTGCACTAGTAATTCTTTTCCTCGCTCAAGCAAAATGATTCCTCCAAACGGCTGTCAGGCCACAAAATAGTAATACATACGGCTGGATATGCCTATCGTTGGAAATAATAGCCAACACCCCATTTGGTATGGATATATTTTGGTGCACTTGGGGTTGTTTCGATTTTTTCTCGAAGTCTTCGAATATGTACATCGACGGTTCTGACATCACCCGGATAATCATATCCCCAAACGGTATTGAGAAGTTCTTCACGACTATATACTTTATTAGGGTGAAGCATTAAAAGTTCCAACAGGTCGAATTCCTTTGCCGTCAGATTCACTTCTTTGTCATCAATGTAACCTCTGCGGCTGTCCAGATCAATGCGAAGTGATTCAAATGAAAGTACCTTTTCAGGCTCTTTGGCTGTTTTGGAACTGCTTCGGCGAATAATAGCACGGATCCTTGCCTTTACTTCCAAAATGTTAAAAGGCTTCGTAATATAGTCATCCGCACCATACTCCAGCCCCAGGATCTTATCCATATCTTCACCTTTAGCAGTCAGCATAATGATAGGAACATCCGAAGATTCGCGAATCTGCTGGCACACTTCAAAACCTGTAAGTTTTGGCAGCATCACATCTAATAATATGACATCATATTGATTGGAGGATGCAAGTGAAAGAGCTTCCTCACCATCATAAGCACAATCAACTTCCATGCCGTCCTGTTCCAAGCTAAAACGAATTCCCTTAACAATTAACTTTTCATCGTCTACAACCAATACTTTCTTTGCCATATTTCCCTCACTTTCGACGTTAAACATAAACGTCTCTCTTTATTTCAAATAGTTATTTTGTCTTTAATCTTATCGAAGACACCATTTTTGATCCCGGATATATTCATAATATCCTCGATCTTTTGGAAACTGCCATGCTCCGTGCGATAGGCAACGATAGCGTTTGCCTTGGATTCCCCAATTCCAGGCAACGATAACAATTGCTCTTTCGTAGCTTTGTTGAGACTGATCTTGTCCGACGAAGTGGCAGATGCAGTCTGTGCATCGGATTCTGCGCGTGGTTGATCCTTTGCTGTCTTTGATCGGCGCGGAATCTCTATCTGCTCTCCATCCTGAACGAAACGAGCCTGATTGACGGCATTGGTGTCTGCTTTTTTGGTTAATCCTCCTGCAGATGCAATAACATCGCAGATGCGGACAGACTCACTAAAACGATATACGCCAGGGTGCTTCACGGCACCACAAATGAAAACGGCAATCTCAGACGAATCCGTATTCACAGGCTTAGATGTATCACCAGCCGGAGCGCTGCTTTCTGATACGGATGCCTGAAAATTTGATTCTTCGTAACCGGATCTTGCCCTTTTGTATACCAAAAACCTGCGCCCAATAGTATGGCACCACAAATAATCCAAATGATCCATTTTTGTTGTTTCATAACATTACCTCCTGCGAATTAGCGGGCAGGAATGTCTGATAAATATCGAAAATACGTAAAGTATACATATTTACGGATAGAATGTATGTCTTTCGAACCTTACTCTATTCTAACGAATCTTTTTCATAATTACAAGTATAAGAATCTACAAAAATTCTTACATATTTCTTACTATTTTTGACAGACAACGAGCGGATGCGTCTGTCAAAGGTATGGTTGTTTATTGTAGGACATCTGCTCATTTTCCAAACAGTTCATCCCACTTAAAAAGCATGATACCGCCGATCATTACAGCAATGCCAAACAGTCTTGTCCATGCAAATCCTGCTTTTGTGGTGCCAAATAGGCCAAACAATGAGATAATATATGATACGATCAATTGTGCAGAGACAATAAACATCGTAGCCTTCGCAGGTCCCAGCTGATTGATCGCAACAATGACGGTATATGTGATAAATGCACCAATGACACCGCCAAGAAGCATATACCATGGTTTTACCTGTACAATGCCTGAGATGGAACCTTCTTTACCAGTCACAAACCAGGCTGCCACACATATGACGAAAGCAGTGATCTGAACAAAACCTGCAGCTACCCATACACCGGCCTGTTTGGTCACTTCTGCATTAAAAACCCCTTGTATACTCATTAACATACCGGATAATAGACCGATCAACATTCCTAACATAGAAATTCTCCTTTCTTCTACCAAAGCAACGAGAGCCGGACGAAATTATGCCCGACTCTTCGTGAGAGTTCTATATTAAGTTGTTTCCCAATTTGCGGTGCTCTATTCGGATAAAACGTCATCTAATACGTTGATCATTTTATCAATATGCTCTTTTTCGACAATAAGTGGCGGCACAAAACGTATAATATTTGTACCTGCACTGATCAGAACAACGCCTGCTTGCAAGGCTTTTGCAACTACGTCTCCAGCCGGGATCGTAAGTTCCATCCCCTGCATCAGACCAAGGCCACGCACCTCTTTGACTTTATCCGGATGTGCTTCTGCCAAGGCTTCTAACTTTTCTGTCAGATATGGTGCAATCTCATTAACATGATCCAAAATGTGCAATTTATCATATTGATGAAATACTTCGCAAATGGCAGCAGTTGCGAGCGGATTACCGCCATAAGTAGTACCGTGATCCCCCGGTACCATCGCAACGGCATATTTTTCTGTGGCAGCGAAGGCTCCAACCGGAACACCACAACCTAATGCTTTGGCTGTAGTCAAAATATCCGGTGTCACACCATAATGCTGATAGGTGTACATTTTGCCGGTACGCCCCATACCACACTGGATCTCATCAAAGATCAATGCGATATCTTTTTCATCGCAGAGTGTACGCAGGCCTTTGATAAACTCTGGTGTTGCAGGATGGATTCCTCCCTCACCCTGCAAGGTCTCTAACAGGATTGCACAGGTCTCATCGGTTACCAGTGCCTTAACGCTTTCCAGATCATTGTAAGTTGCAAAAGAAACGCCACCGATCAACGGCTCAAACGCTTCTCTGTAATGTTTGGTTCCGGTTACAGACAAAGCACCCATCGTGCGGCCGTGAAAAGAATGATCCATCGCGATCACTTCACCTTTGCTCTGTGGATTTTTATTAAAAGCATACTTTCTCGCCAGCTTAATTGCGCCCTCGATCGCCTCTGCTCCACTGTTTGTAAAAAATACCCTGTCCATACCAGAAACATTGCATATCAGTTCTGCTGCTTTGATCGCAGGTTTTGTGTAATAAAGATTGGAAATATGGATCAGATCATCGATCTGGTCTTTTAATGCCTGTTTAAATTCTTCGTTACTGTATCCTAGTGCTGATACAGCAATACCGGCACCCATATCCAGGTATTTTTTCCCTTGGTCGTCATACAAATACATACCTTCACCTTTGGTGAATACAACACTTCTATTGTAAGTATGAATAAAATGTTTGTCTGCTTCCTGTATTGTCATCGTTCTCATCCTCATTTCTATCAAATTAATATTATGTGCCGGCTTTCTTAAATCTCATTACTGTATCGTCCACTGTCATCACCAATGATCGCCGTACCGATACCTCGTTTTGTAAAGAACTCCAAGAGTAAGCAGTGATCTCGTCTTCCATCCAAAATATGCACTCTGCCAACGCCGGAATTTACAGCGTGAATACAGTTGTTGACCTTTGGCAGCATACCGCCGCTGATAATGCCGGCTTCGATTAATTTGTTGGCTTCGATCAGATTCAGAACAGACACCAAAGTTGTTGGATCATTGGGATTCATGCAGACACCTTCAACATCCGTCAAAAATGCCAGTTTTTCTGCTCGAATACCACCTGCGATTGCACATGCTGCATCATCAGCATTGATATTATACGTATTGCCCTCGTCATCCATTCCGATAGGTGCAATGATCGGAATATAATCATTTTCCAAAAGTGTATCGATCACTTCGGTGTTAACATGATCAATATCCCCGACAAAACCGATATCTTTTCCATTTGGCATTTTCTTTTGAACATGAAGCATACCGCCATCTTTTCCACAAAGCCCGATCGCTTTGACACCCAAATGCTCAACCATGGATACCAGATTTTTGTTAACGCGGTTTAGAACCATCTCAGCAATTTCCATTGTGTCTTTATCCGTCACGCGAAAACCCTCTTCAAAGCGTGTTTCTTTACCGACTTTACTGATCCATTTGCTAATCTCCTTGCCCCCGCCGTGTACAATGATCGGCTGCATACCGACCAATTTTAACAAGGCGACATCTTTGATCACACTCTCTTCCAGATTGTGATCTAACATAGCACTTCCGCCGTATTTAACAACGACTTTTTTTGAGTTGAAGTCTCGAATATACGGTAGTGCTTCGATCAATGTTTCTGCCTTGACGGTAATGTTATCTAAATATCTTTGCTGCTCTTCGTTACTCATAGTTTTTTCTATCCTCGCTTTTATGTACTTTCTTTTTTACTTAATAAGATTAAAGAGTCAAAAGGTCTGAATTTCCCAGACGGACTATTTTTCTTAATCTTATTATGGGAACATTGGGACAATCTTCAGACCGGTATTCTCCGGCAGACCAAACATTAAGTTCATATTTTGAATTGCCTGACCAGCTGCCCCCTTGACAACATTATCAATAGCACCCATCATAATGATCCTTCCGGTTCTCTCATCAATCTTGAAGTTGACATCTACGTAGTTGCTGCCCTCTACACATTTTGTCTGTGGGCATACATCTTTGTCCAGGACACGCACGAATGTCTCGTTTTCATAATATTTGTCATAAACAGCCTTTACTTCTTCATAGGAAACTTCTTTTTTGAGAGAAGCATATGCTGTAATCAGAATACCTCTGTTCATCGGGATCAGATGTGGTGTAAAATTGATCAGCACTTCCTGTCCGCATGCATAACCGAGCTGGTCTTCGATTTCCGGTGTATGACGATGTGTTGCTACGCCGTATGCTTTGATGTTTTCGTTTACTTCACAGTAAAGGTTTGCTACTTTTGCGCCCCTGCCTGCTCCGGAAGTTCCTGATTTTGCATCAATGATGATCGTATTCGGATCGATCAGTCCTTCCTTCAGTAGTGGATAAATTGATAAAGTTGAACATGTCGGATAACATCCCGGGTTCGCAATAAGTCTTGCTTTTTTGATGTCCTCACGGTTGATCTCGCACAGGCCATAAACTGCCTCATCAATAAACTGCGGTGCTTTGTGCTCGATGCCATACCATTTTTCATATTTCTTTACATCTTTAATACGGAAGTCTGCACTCAGGTCGATAACCTTGGCTTTGGAAAGGATCTCTTCATTAACAAGTGATGCACAAAGCCCCTGCGGTGTTGCGGTAAAAATCACATCTACTTCATCAGCAAGTGCTGCCATATTGTCATCCATACATTTTGCATCGATCAGTTTAAAAAAGTTCTGATAAACATCTGCATATTTCTGATCAATATAGCTTCTTGAACCATACCATGCCACTTCTACTTCTTTATGTCCAAGGAGCAGTCTTGCAAGTTCATTTCCTGCATAACCAGTCGCTCCGATAATTCCTGCTTTGATCATTTTTCTCTCCTCCTGAAATCGGAATGTTCTCTCATAAGATGTAACAATTATACATCTTTTATGCATAATATGCAATACATAATTTTTATGGATTTTACATTCTTTTTTCTTGAATTTATGTATTTTTATTGGTTTCTTCCTATTTAGATGTGCATTTTTATGCAAA
>ERZ827197.1321-NODE-1321-length-20827-cov-9.905642_pt1 | contig 20827 bp, 19 predicted proteins | sample MGYA00519867_ERZ827197 | MGnify/ENA primary metagenome ERZ827197 (study PRJEB31778, sample SAMEA3449278) | human gut metagenome | biome: human gut; feature: human-associated habitat; material: faeces | place: United Kingdom | collected 2010/2012 ...
CGGGTTCCATATTTCTTGATTAATTTCTTTGTTTCTGTATATATGTAAGTGTTTCATTTTTTTACATTAACGTGAAAAATATGGACGTGAAAAAATAAAATGCTATAATAAAAAGAATTGAGACAAAGCAGATGAAAATCTGTGACACAAAGCTAAAGGGCTTGTAAAACGAAAATATTGAAATGTGTTTTAATCGAAAGAATAAGGAATTTGACGTATGCAAAAAACAAAATGTTATCTGGCCGCATTGGTGTCTGGTGTACTTTTAGTAACTGGTATTTGGGCTGGATATGGACAATCTAAAAAAAACGATCACCTTACCGTGTATCTGTGGGAAAATCGTTTAATGAAAAATATTGCTCCTTATATCCATGAGCAGTTTCCAGATCAGGATATTGAATTTATTATTGGAAATAATGACACTGATTTATATAGCTATTTTAAAGAGCATGGTGAGTTGCCGATTGCATCTGGTATGAAAATAATTGTCAAAAACGAAGAAAACGGATTCTCATTAAAGGATATAACAATAAATGATAAAAAAATAGACACAGAAAAGGAATATTCCATTCTTCTTACGGATACGACAAAATCTATTTTGAAAAAAATTAATCCAAAATGTGCTGTTGAGCAAATAGGGGATACAACATTATCTAGTGCATGGATTGCGGCCATGTCAAATGGGCAGCAACCGTCAGCACCAGAAGACTATATAGAGGTTGAAAAATAAAGTGCAAATAGAACAAGAGATAATTAAGAGAAAAAAAATAATAATGCCATTGTTTGTCATAATTTTCATTCTTTCAAGTTTTGTTTTTGTAAAGTTTCTGTTGAATAGGATGAATACATATATTGAGGTAAATGGAGAAATCAGTATGGAAGCTGTTGTCGAACAGATTCAACAGACCTATGATATGCAAGTGAGTGGATACTATAGACAGTTACATTTTGTTGAGGGCTATCTGTGTAAAGAGAAGAAAATATCCCTTGAAACAGAAAATAACCGAATCTTTTTTAATGCATGGGAAAAAGAATCTGAGAGTACACTTTTATTTCTACAGGAAAATGGAAAAGCTATAACCTCAGATGGAACAAAACTGAAAGTTGATATGCCTAGTAAGCTTTTGCTGGATTTGAGAAATGGATCTAATATTGGGAAATTGGTCGCTTTGGAATTTGAACAAGTGAAAAAAGACGGTTATTTGGTAGCAATTCCATGTCAAGAATATATGATTAATGGGGAAACTTATACAGCGATTGGAACAGTGTATGATCATTCGAAATTAGACTCCATGTTAAATCTTGGAGGATATGATGGAAGTGCATATCTCTTCATGTTGGATGATGATGGAAATATTACTTATACGAACCAGAAGGATGACATTTTTTTTCGAAATTATTCATTACTGAAACATTTGAAAAGTGATCATGCTATAACAGAAAAAGAGTTTGATTCTCTGAATAAAAAGATTGCGGGGGGAAAAAAGGGAGTAGAACTTTTGGGGAAAGATGAGCCTTATTATTTGGGATATTGTCCGATAGAAAGCAACAATACGATGTTGATTTGTATTGTAAAAAAAGCGACAGTAGATAATGTGTTGAAAGAATACCAGAAAACGATTGGGCTTACTACAATGCTCATGACAGGATTTATACTCTTGCTTTTTGCTGGATTATTCTACAGTATTTCCAGATTCAGTATTGCAAATCAAAAAGTTAAATTTGAAAAAAGAAACAATGAGCTTCAGGCAATGGCTATAAGCGAAATGGAAGAAGCTAATAAAAATCTGAAAAAGGCTAAGAACATTGCTATTGAGGCTCTACAAACCGCTGAAAATGCAAATAAGGCAAAAACAGATTTTTTATCCAATATGTCGCATGATATTCGCACACCTATGAACGCAATCATTGGTATTATATCATTAATCAGACATAATGCCGGCGACAAAGAAAAAGTTATAGAGTATGCAGATAAAATAGCTATTTCTTCTCAGCATCTATTAGGAATTATCAATGATGTTTTGGATATGAGCAAGATTGAAGCTGGAAAAACAGTTTTCAAATATTCTGATTTTTCTATTTTGGATTCTATAGAAGAACTCAATACAATATTTCGTTCACAGGCAAACGAGAAAAATCAGAGTTTTATAATCACAAAAGAAAACCTTAAACATGAGTGGGTAAATGGCGACAAGGTTCATCTGATGCAGATTTTCAGTAATCTGTTGTCTAATGCAATAAAGTACACACAGGAAGGTGGAATAATCCAGTTTATAGCAGAAGAAAGTGAGACAAACTCTTCTACATATGGAAAATATCATTTTATAGTCAGTGACAATGGTATGGGAATGTCTGCTGATTTTAAAGAAACTATCTTTGACGCGTTTACTCGTGCAGAAAGTTCCGTAACAAACAAAATACAGGGAACTGGTCTGGGAATGGCAATCACTAAAAATCTGGTTGAATCGATGGGGGGAACGATTGAGGTTGAAAGCGAACCAAATCGCGGAAGTAGTTTTGAAGTAATCTTAAATCTAAAAATTGTGGAGAACAGAGTAGTTTCTTCGACAGAACAGATAGAAATGCATGAGACAGATAGTGATATTCTGGATGGAATGCGCATCCTTTGTGCAGAGGATAATGAGTTGAATGCAGAAATCCTAATGGAATTATTAAAACTTGAAGGTGCAGAGTGTACTATTTGTGAAAATGGCAAAAGGATTTTGGAAGCATTTGAACAGTCCGTGCCCGGTGAGTATGATATGATCTTGATGGATGTACAAATGCCTGTTATGAATGGTTATGAGGCAACGGAGGCAATCCGTAGAAGTTCACATGAACAGGCAAAGACGATCCCGATTATTGCCATGACTGCCAATGCATTTTCAGAGGATGTGCAGCACTCTCTCGCTGCTGGAATGAATGCTCATATTTCAAAACCAGTTGATATGAAGTTGCTGAAGAAAACCATAAGAAATATAAAACTTGGGAGGGAGGAAGCCCAATTTATTGATCAATAATCACTAAAGAGAAATAAGAAGGACAAGAAACAAAAAATACTCATTGTAGATGATTCAAAATTTAACACTTTTGGATATCAATACTCTGTGCAGATAAAAGCGAAGGTGGAAAATGGTAGCCAGATGTATAGTCTGAAACTGCATACATTGTGGTCTCCTATGAAGAAAGACGGATATATAGGAATCATTGGATATTTTGATGCTGTAAATTAAATATGTAGATTATTAATCATAGAGTGTATGGATTCAATCAATTCCATATGCTCTTTTTCTTTACTTGATCTCAGGAAAGATTTTTGCAACCTGATACAATTTTCTGTTCTACAATCTCCGTCATAATAAAAATATCTCCATCATTTCAAAAGAAAATGACGGAGATACATTATATAAATGGATTGAAAAAAGTGCAATGGTTAAGACCTTGATAGGCTTTCTTTGTTTTCTTCTACATATGATATTTAGGAGAAGAGTGATGATGTATTGTTTGAGATGTTTGAGAATATAGCTTTTATTATGACCAAACACGCAGACCCATCCATCCCGGATACCCCGGAAGAGTGGCTTGATGAGTTTAATACCTTTTCGATTTACCAGATACTTCCGCAGCTCATTGAACTGTGGGGACTGAATGTAAAAACGGATGTTGAATCTAAAAAAAAGTTCGTCCAACTGAGCGTGAAATGACAACCCCATTATTTCTGCTTAGCTGTGTGCAGTTAGGCTTATCGATGACAGATCTTGATATGCTGTCGATAGGTCTTATCAATGATATGTATGCAGAGAGCCGGAATGATGACTGCAAATATGCAGAACTTGCAATGCAGGAAGATTTCGACAAGTTTTAATGGTAATAATTATTAATAATATGTTATACTCAAATCAGTAAAGAGGTGATTATATGGTTAATAGCCATTTTATTCCTCAACTCATTTTGAGACATTTTTGTGAAGACGAAAAAATCCAGTATTATGATTTGAGTTCAGGAAATATAGAGTCTAGGAGTACCAAATCAGTATTTTCTGAAAAAGGGTATTATCCTGAGAATATTGAGAAAGACTTATGTCACAAGATAGAGGTTCAGTTTGCTAATATATTGAATAACAAAATTCTTAAAGAAAACTATAATATTGCTTTAACATCAGAGGAATTATTAACAATAAAGAAGTACTTAATTATTACGACTTTAAGAGTTAAGGATGAAAATATGGAGCATAATATCTGGTATAAGACCTTAAAAAGAGATGGATTTATTCTTGAGAATGACCCGTTTAAGAATATATTTAGTGGTGATTTCTATGAAAACATGAATAAGATTTTAGAATGTCAAGATAAGGAAGAGTTGGTTAGGATAGCATATAAGGGCGAGAACATGAATCTTTTTAATTATGTGAAAGATGTTGTTTTTTCGTATAATGTATTTGTAAGAACAAACAATAGTAAAGAGGATTTAATTATTACTGATAGAGGATGGGCTGCATATATGGGACCTATTGGTGTAAGGAAGATGAACGCTTTAATGCAAAGTGGTCGGCTTGAAGATGCTATGTTGCTTCAAATGGTATCACCGCAAGATTATGGTATATTTCCTTTATCAAGAAATATGGCAATAATTACAATGAGTCCTGCATATAAACAGCACTTAAAGGGTTCTGGCACAAGGATAATATATCCGCCACATGCCCCAACATTATCTGCGTGTTTGGGATTTGGAAGTGAAGATACGATAGAACCACCTACAAATAAATTTTTAAAATCTGGTGAGATGGTGTATCGATATAAAATTAAACAGTTAGTCAAAAGAGATGTTATCTTTTTGAATTCATTGTTACTAGATTATGCGGATCAGTTTTTTGGTTATGCAAATGCAGATAAAGTAAGAACAAGTTTGAAAGAAAAGAATATTGATATTTAGTTGAGAGCATCAATCCTTAAGTGGGTTGGTGCTTTTTCTTGCTCAGAGAAATCCGAGCATTTTTTATGTCAAAATTTAGGAGAGAGAAGGTGAGAATTCATGGCAAGCCGTATACAGGGAATTACCGTAGAAATCGGTGGTGATACAACTAAATTACAGAATGCCCTTAAAGGTGTGAATGGACAGATCAAGTCCACACAATCACAGTTGAAGGATGTTAACAAACTGCTGAAACTGGATCCGGGCAATATGGAACTTCTGGCACAAAAACATAAACTGCTTGCTGAGGCTGTTGGCGAAACGAAAGAAAAACTGGCAACTTTAAAGACGGCAGCAGAGCAGGCAAATACAGCACTTGCCAATGGAGAAATCTCACAGGAACAGTATGATGCCCTTCAAAGAGAAATAGTAGAGACAGAGCAGGATTTGAAGAAACTTGAAACACAGGCAAATCAGTCAGCTACAGCTGCCAATTTCGAGTCTGCTATGTCACAGGTGCAGGCAACAATGGGAATCACAAAAGATTCCATGTTAAAGGTAAACGGGCAGTCAGTAAATACAATGGATACCATTTTCAAGCTGGCAAAGAAGATGGGTGCAGAAACTGCATTCTCTGCATCAGAGTGTGCAGAGGCTCTTAATTATCTGGCTCTTGTAGGATATGACACACAGCAGATCTAGAAGGTTGGTTAGGTTTCCAACATTGACCTTGTGGTAACTTTGGACAGGAAAAGGAAACATAACAAGTAAAAATATCTGTTAATATAAAGAATACTACAGAATAAATTTAAACAGGTTTTACCGACAATGAAATGTTGGTAGAACCTGTTTTCAGTTTTGAGATGACCTGTGTTATAATGAATATTAATTTATTTATAGTTGCAAAAGAAAAAGGAGATGCATAACATGTGGTCTGTGACCAGAATAGATGAAGCAGATTATGGATGTGAGGAGCGGATGCCGGGAGAACCGCTGCTGGTGCTGGTGACGATCGAAAGTGACGATGGCAGGATATGCAGATTTGAGTGTGCAGAGAACTGGCTCATACAACAGGACATTGATGAAGGTGACGAGTGGCCCGGGGATATAGAGCAGGCGGAAGCAGACAGAGAGCACGTTGACCGGATGACCGAGTGGATGAACAAATACTATGAAGCACTGGAAGAGCTGGAAGATATGCTTGAAGAACAGGAATAAGTACGAGGTAGAGAAATTATGATGCAGATAATGAATGCAACAGAAGAAGATAAAGATGAACTGCTGGCTTTATACCATGCGATGATCGGGGGACCATGTGAATGGAGTGAGACCTATCCGGATGAGAACACGATCGCATTTGATCTTAAGAATGAAGATCTATTTGTGATGAAGAACGATGCGGGAGAGATCATTGCGACGATCTCAATCGACCATGACGATGCCGTGGAGGCACTGACCTGCTGGCATGAGGATCAGGCACCGTCGGGAGAATTGTCCAGACTCTGTGTAAGAAAGGATATGCAGGGACAGGGAATCGCAAAGCAGATGATGAATTATGCCGGTGATGTGTTGAAGAACAGGGGCATGAAAGGAATCCATATTTTGGTTCGGGAAGGCCATGTGGTAGCACTCTCGACATATGCAAAGATCGGGTTTAGAACTGTCGGGGAATGTGATCTGTTTGACAAACATTTCATTTGTATGGAGAAGAAATTCTAAGACAAATTACGGACATAAAAATTATATCAGTCAGGAAATATAGCACTGCGTTCCGGTGTTTGCCGCAACGCCTCAAACTCGCTATTTTCCTGACTTTTTTCATGATTTTTCTTGTCTGAAACGCTTGTGGAATCAGGTGCTTTTTGATAGAATGACTGCAAATAACTTCCCTGGGGAGGGAAGCAGATGGAGGACAAAATTATGAGGAAAAAATTAGGGATTTTTCTAAGTTTATGGCTGTGTATCAGTATGATATGGTTGCCATTTGCCAGCACACAGGTAAGGGCTGCAGAAACCAACATGGCAACATTGAATTTTATCGGGGCATCTATTGAAAATGGAAAAGCGACCTTTGCTGTTGATGATGCCTATAAAGTAAGGCTGACATTATGTACGAGAGATATTGTTATGGACAGTTACACAAATTGTCCGATCAATGGAAATAACATGCAGATCGATCTGTCAGATAAAGAATATTATCTGAAAGCAACTACCGTTTTGGATGTTTCCTCGCCAGATGACCTGCTTGGAATCTCAAGTGTGAAACTTCAGTTATATATCAATGATGAATCGTATGATATCAGCTCGAATCCTTATGTAAAATTGGATACAAACCGTTTTAGCGGTAATCTGAATTTCAGAATAGAAAAAGTATCAACGCCTCCGAACCCCGGTTACCCGGATGATATTCAGATCATGGGAACCTATGATGGATTTGAAATGGAAATTTATCTGAATTCAGCGAAGATCGGAGCTGAGAGCAGTCAGATACAGGGAACTGGCAAGGGATATGCGTCCGGTGAAATCTATAATCTGCTCAGGATCCAACTGGCATTTGGAGATGGAGATATCGGGACGGTCACAGTAAATGGAAAGGCAATCACATTGCCGGAAGGAACGAAGGATACAGTGGAATTCACGATTGCGCCTGCCAGTGAATATGTGATCAAAGTTACAAAGAAGCCGACGATCATACCAAGAACTATTATATGGGCCAAAGATAAAACAGGTAATAATGGATTGAAAGATTATGAGCTGTTAAAGAATGGAACGCTTGAGATCCTTGAGATCAAAAATCCGGACGGAACATCGATTGGTTTAGATGGTGTTGAGCAGGACACCAATTATGGATGGGCAAGTGTTATACCGGGTTCAGAAATTATTCTCCGGGCAGTACCGGAATATGGATATCAGCTTGGATCGATAACGATAAATGGTCAGTCTTTAACGCCTTTGTCAGATGCATCTACATTTTCATATACAATGCCGGATGAAAATGTACATATCAGCGGCATATTTACAAAGGCAGAAGATCAGGTAGAGCTTAAGACAGATAAAGTGAAAAAAGCATTGATCCAGCTTGCAGAAAATGAGATCACGTCAGGAAACAATAGACTGACGATCAAGGATGCAGTTCTCACACAGCAACAGCTTGAGGCTTTTAAAAAGGCAGCAGGTGATTATCACATCACCGGGTATTTTGATATCAAGCTGGCACAGATCCTGTATAAGAATACAGTAGCAAATTTGTGGGTAAATAATATAGAGACATTGAAGAAACCGGCAAAGGTATCCCTTCAGATAGAAGCCGACTGGGAACCTGCAAACAGTGAGCTGGCAGTTATTCATGAGAAAAAGGATGGAACCTATGAGATTATTCCTGCTTCTTTTGATGTGGCAACTAAAATGGTGATGTTCCAGACAGATGGATTTTCAAATTATGCAATCGCATATAAGAAGGTTGAGACGACAACAGAGGATCAGACAGGAGCAACGACTGAGGATCCATCGGAGGATACGACCGGGGATGTAACAGAAGCTTCAACAGAAGAAACAACAGAACCGGAAACAGAGACCACAACCGGAGAGACAACAGAAGTTACGACGGAAAATTCTTCAGAGGGCACAACAACAGACCGTACAGAAGATGGAACAGGCAGCACGACACAGAGTGGTGATGGAGATACAACAGAAGTGAAAAAAGATGATAAGACAGCATCACCCAAGACAGGAGATGATATGAATCTGGCTGTGCTTTATATTCTGCTTGCAGTATCAGGAATGGGATGTCTGTATACGATCCGAAAACGGTAATCTGGTATTGGTAACAGGTATAGTAGTAGTTCTCTTATTTGAAAAATAATGTAGAACAAATTGTGTAAATAATCTTGACTTTTATAAAATAACAGCGTTATAATAACGCTGTTATTTTATATTGCATATAAATGCAAATACTGATCAAGGTGTGGTTTATGAGAAAAGAATCAGAAGGTGTAACGGAAAATTTACTTGTCAGTGCCAGAAAGGAATTCTTACAATATGGATTCCGTGATGCCAGCCTGCGGAGAATATCGGCAGACAGTGGTGTCAGCACGAATTCGATCTATACAAGATTTGGTGACAAGAGCGGATTGTTTACGGCAATTGTAAAAGAAGCCGCAGATGAGTTAATGGCGATTTATTCTGACAGCATAAAGAAAGCAGGAGAAGCGACAGATATCAGCCGGGCGGAGGATGCCGGAGATGAAGGAACGGATCTTGTACTGGAATATATTTACAGACATCCGGAAGAATTCAAACTGATCTTCTGCTGTTCGGCGGGAACAGAATATGAGACATATTTTGATAGGCTTGCGGCAAAGGAAGAATACTATTATAAACAGTTTGCGAAGCAGTTTTCGGATGGAGGACATCCGATAGATGATTTTTTTATCCATGTATATTGCAGGAACGGATGGCAGTATGTGTATGAACTCATCACACATGATAAGAGCTATGAAGAGGCAAAAGAATTTATGGCAAATGTCAGAGCATTTAACTATGCGGGCTGGCAGGCGGTGATCGGAATGAAGTTCTGATAATAGGGACTGCTGCATGAAATACAACATGCATCAGTCCTATAAAAATAAACATGGGTTAGTAAATACTAACTTTAGTAACAGGAGGTTAACTATGAAAGAAAAGAAACAAAGTGCATTGTCCAGACTCATGGGCATAGCAGGAGGACATAAGTATTTTACCTATGCGTCCTGTGTTCTTGCGATCCTTGCTACTTGGATCGCATTGATACCATTTTATGATATTTATCATTGCACATAGAATGCGTACGGTAGATGGTGTTGATAAGATCGTTGTGTTGAAGGATGGCGTAGTTGCGGAGCAGGGGGATATATATATATATTTATTACGCAGAGCACTTTCATTTGTATTTCCACTGCTCTATGTTAGTGTTGACCTGAATGGAATAAGTTGCAGTTTGGGTTAAAATAGGGTATGTTGAATATAGAATCGTGCAAAATATAGAGTAATGCAGAAATTTTGAATAAGAGAATGTATAATAAATTACAGGGCTATAGGAGGTTGGCGATTATGGCGAAGATTGATACCAGGGAGATACAGATACCATCGATATTAAAGGTGGAGAAAGATCTGCTCAGACGGATCGGGGGTTATCTTGCAGATGAGGGAATCTACAAGGTTGTGATCCTGTTTGGCAATGGGTTGATCGATATGTTTGGACATACGGTGATGGAGGGTATGTCAGACAGCGGTGTTGAGGTGCTCCAATATATGGAGATGGATACCGTTCGGATCGACGATCTGGTGCAGCTTGCATTTTCATTCCCGAATACAGCACAGGCAGTGCTTGGTATCGGAGGCGGTAAGGTGGTTGATGCGGCCAAATATTGTGGCTTCTTAAGGAAACTGCCATTTATCAGTGTGCCGACATCGGCATCCAGTGATGGATTTTCCAGTGCCAGCGCATCTCTGATCGTGGAGGGACGACGCAAATCCGTACCGGCAGGGATCGCATATGGAATCTTTGCAGATATCGATGTGATAAAGGGGGCACCGGAGGCATTTCTGTTTTCCGGTATCGGTGATATGGTATCGAAGATCACGGCACTTTATGACTGGAATTTTGAAGAAGCACATGGACATGGTTCGGTAAATGACTTTGCGATGATGATATCGAAGAAGGCGGTCAACAGCTTTGTGCGGACACCGTTTAAAGACATTCACGATGAACGGTTTATCAAAGAACTATTAGATTCTCTTGCCATGAGCGGTGTGGCAAATGAGATTGCAGGAGACAGTGCGCCGACTAGTGGAAGTGAGCATCTGATATCACATGCATTGGATCAGATGTTGGAACGTCCGCAGCTTCATGGTATTCAGGTCGGAGTTGCAACATATCTGATGAGTGTTGTTCAGGATCACAGATATGAGCGGATCAATACGGTATTTACAGATACCGGATTCTGGGATTATGTGAAGACAGTCGGCATGAAGCGGGAAGATTTCATCCGTGCGATCGAAAAAGCACCGGCTATAAAACCATTCCGGTATACTTATCTTCACGAAGAACAGTACCGAAAGAAAGCGATAGAAGTATTGCAGTCAGACACGAAGCTGTCAGAGGTTTTACAGGCATAATTTGTGTCAGGGACGGATAAGCGAAGGAGGGAACAGTATGACATACGAACATTTTTTAGAGGAATACAGACGAAAACTCCGCACACCGGAGGAAGCGGTTTCCGTTGTAAAAGATGGTGACTGGGTGGATTATACCTGTTCACTTGGAAAGCCGGAGATCCTGGATCGTGCATTGGCGAAACGTAGAGACGAGCTGTTTGATGTTAAGATCCGTGGTAATCTGATCTCAGGACCGATCGCAGTTGCAGAATGTGATGAGAGTCAGGAGCATTTTACTTATCACAGCTGGCATTGTTCAGCATATGAGCGGTCGTTATGCGATCGTGGACTCTGTTATTATATTCCGATGGTATTTCATAATAATGCAGCATATTATGAGTATTTTCTTAAGGTAAATGTAGTTATGCTCAGTGTGTCACCGATGGATCGGCATGGATATTTTAATTATTCGGTCAATACCGGAGTGGCAGCACCAATCGTGCGTGCGGCAGATATCGTGATCGTAGAGATCAATGAGAATCTTCCGAAGGTTCGCGGCGGTTATGATGAGTGTATCCATATTTCGGATATTGATTATATCGTGGAAGGAGAGCATGAACCGTATCCGGATATGCTGATGCCGGAGCCGACTGCAGTTGATCGTAAGATTGCGGAACTGATCATTCCTTATATCGTGGATGGAGCAACCCTGCAGATCGGTATTGGAAGTATGCCGAATGCACTGGGTGATATCATTGCGGAGTCTGATCTGAAGGATCTTGGTATGCATACGGAGCTTTGCAGTGATGCATATCTGAAAATGTATCTGGCGGGAAAGCTCACGAACAAATACAAGCAGATCGATCGCGGAAAAGGAGTATTTGGTTGTGCGGTCGGAAGCAAGAACCTATATGATTGGATTGACGATAATCCGGGAGTTGCGGCATATCCGTTAGAGTACGTGAATCGTCCCGGAGTGATCGGTGAGATTGATAACATGGTTTCCATCAATAGCTGTGTTGCTGTTGATCTGTATGGTCAGGTGGCAGCGGAGAGTGCAGGTGTCAGACAGATATCCGGAACCGGTGGACAGCTGGATTTCCTCGTTGGTGCATCTGCATCTAAGGGAGGTAAAGCATTTATCTGCATGAGTTCTGTGTACAAGGACAGTAAAGGGGTGGTTCATTCAAGAATTCATCCACAGTTTAATGGAGATATCGTTACTTCTCCAAGAAGTCAGGTTTATTTTCTGGCAACAGAATATGGGGTTGTGAATCTGGAAGGCCGTTCAACATGGGAGCGGGCAGAGGCTCTGGTATCGATCGCACACCCTGATTTCAGAGATGAATTGATCAGGGAAGCGGAAGCAAGAAAGATTTGGCGGAGATCCGGCCGGAGATAGACGACGGATGGTGAAATTGATATATGTCATATATCAGATGGTTGATAACAGGGGGGCTAACTTAGAAGAAAGGCGAAGATAATGGTTGTGCATAGCTCCACTTTTCTTTTATAATGGCAGTATAATAATATACAGATATAAGAGGCAGAGATGAAGATAACATTAGCGGCTACATTACGTCATTATGATAAGAAAAATTTCATAAAGGATCTTCTTGCAGGGATTATTATCATGGCAGTATCCATTCCAATCTCCATGGGATATGCGCAGATTGCCGGACTTCCTGCGGTCTATGGACTGTATGGTTCGGTATTTCCGATCTTGATATTTGCTCTGTTCTCGACATCGCCTCAGTTTATTTTTGGAGTGGATGCAGCTCCGGCAGCCCTCATTGGGTCAGCATTGTTAAGCCTTCATATAGAGAGTGGATCAGAGGAGGCAATGGCGGTAGTTCCGGTACTGACCTTCTTTGTGGCATTGTGGCTTCTGGCGTTTTATATTATGAAAGCAGGAAAACTGGTCAACTATATATCGGCACCGGTTATGGGCGGATTCATTACCGGAATCTGTACGACTATTATACTAATGCAGGTACCGAAGTTGATGGGAGGATCGGCAGGAACCGGAGAGTTTTTTGAGCTGGCAGAACATATCATAAAGACAGCCAAAGATATCAACTGGCAGTCGGTGGTACTGGGACTTGCGGCTCTTGTGCTATTGCTGGTATGTAAGAAGCTGATCCCGAAATTTCCGATGGCGGTTCTTTTGATGATAGCCGGTGCAGGCATGACATATCTGCTCCCTATAGAGGACTGGGGTGTACAGACACTTGCATCTGTTGATACCGGACTCCCACGCTGGGCGGTTCCGGATTTTAGTGTGATATCGATCCGTGAGGCTGTAACGATCAGCCTGTCGGTAGCAGTCGTTATAATGGCAGAGACACTTCTGGCGGAGAATAATTTTGCGCAGAAGAATGGTTACCGGATCAATGATAACCAGGAGATTCTGGCATTTTCAATGGGGAATTTCCTTGCGGCATTTACCGGTTGTTGTCCGATCAATGGCTCGGTATCAAGAACGGCAATGGGAGAACAGTATCAGGCAAAGACACAGCTTACCGGTATCATAGCAGGTCTTTCCATGATCGTTGTTCTGGTCTGTGCAACCGGATTTATCGGTTATCTTCCGGTTCCTGTGCTTACAGCCATTGTGATATCAGCGTTGCTTGGAGCAACGGAATTTGATCTTGCGGCAAGACTCTTTAAAGTCAGCCGTACAGAATGCCTGATCTTTTTCGGGGCATTCTTTGGTGTGCTGTTACTTGGCACGATCAATGGTGTATTGATCGGCATTCTTCTTTCGTTTACAGAGATGATCATACGGACAGCCAAGCCTGCAAGATGTTTCCTTGGAATCCAGCCGGGGCACAAGCATTTCCGGGATCTGAAGGAGAGCAGCCAGATCCATGCAATCTCCGGTGTACTGATCTATCGGTTCAGCAGCAATCTGTTCTTTGCGAATATACAGATCCTCCAGAGAGATATTGAAGATCATATCACGCCTGAGACAAAGGCGGTTATCATAGATGCCAGTGGAATCGGCAGTATCGATATAACAGCGGCTGACAGGATCGCCATGTTATATCAGTCGTTAAAGGATAAGGGAATCCGTTTCTACATGACAGAGCATATCGCAGATGTGAATGAACAGCTGCGTAAGCTGGGACTTGGTTATCTGATTGAGGAAGGCTGTGTCAGACGAACAGTACATATTGCCTTAAAGGATATGGGAATTAAGCGACCATATCCATTAGAGGGTGATGTAGACAATCAGCCGAGAAGTGCGTCCAGAAAGCGTGCAGATAACAGGGTTCAGGAATTTGTCTGGGCGTTTGGAGCGGAGAGTGAAGATGAGATAGAGAAGCAGATCAGACTTCAGATCGAGCATTTGAAACAGACCGGAGATGTTGATGAGCTTTTGCATGGAAGCTGGTCACATATGGAAGCTATGGATGAGGATGAGTGGTTAGAGCATCTGGAAGAGCATCTGAAGGAGATCGTTCATATATCAGGTAAGGATGAGAAAACGATTGCCAGACGCTTCGAGGAGCATCGTAGAGAGATCCATGACCGTATTGCAAAGGAACATCCGGAGCTTGCGGAGAAGTTTAAAGAACGAAGACATTTGCTGGATGAGCATTTGAAAGAAAAACATCCTGAGGTTTATGAGTTGGTCGTAAAACTCCGGGAGAAAGATAATTAATAAAAATAACAAAATAATAATTCTGTCATATATTGTACTATACCTGAATATAAGAAAGGAAGAGAGCAATTTATGGCACAGTTTACCAATCAGGCACAGCTTCGCTATGGTAATTCCATAGCAAATTCCAATATAGCAGTCGGAGAACTGCTGGAGGTATTGTCAGCAAGCAAGACCGCAGTCAGAAAGACATATGGTCAGAATGATACCGTAACGTATATTATAACGATCGTAAATTCCGGTACGACTGCATTTAATGGTCTGACAGTTACAGATAATCTGGGTGCATACACATTTGGAACAGAAACACTGACTCCGCTCACTTATATGGCTGATAGTGTGAAATATTATGTAAATGGAGTGCTTCAGTCAACACCGGTTGTTGTTGCAGAACCATCACTTGCAATTTCAGGACTGACAGTTCCTGCAGGGGGCAATATCACAGTTGCTTATGAGACAGAGGTGAATGCATTTGCACCGATGGATGCAGCAGGAACGATCACGAATACAGCAGTTGTATCCGGTGGTGGCATTACTCCGATCACGGTAACAGAGACGATCGGTACAGAGAGTACGCCGATCCTTACAATCACGAAGTCTGTAAGTCCGGTTCCTGTAACAGAAAACGGAACATTGACCTATACTTTCCTGATCCAGAATGCAGGAAGTGCACCGGCAGATATCGGAACCGATGCGGTGATAGTGGATACCTTTAATCCGCTTTTGTCAAACCTTGCAGTATCCTTTAATGGAACGGCATGGGCAGAGACAACAAACTATACCTATGATGAGACAACAGGAGTGTTTACAACGATTGCGGGTCAGATCACAGTCCCGGCTGCAACCTATACACAGAATCCGGCTACCGGTGTATGGACGGCGGATCCGGGTGTCAGTACTCTGGTTGTAAAAGGCACGATCTAGGGATTTTGAACATGACAGAATAGCGCAAAACAGAGAAATAAAATCCTGTAATGCTACTATGATAATATAGTAAGATCACAAAGACGGCGGCTTCTTTGACCTGTAAGAAGCCGCCGCCTGTCTATAAATTACCCCTCATATGAATAAAGTGAACATCAAATGATGTAACAATAAAAACAATTAAATATTACCATGCTGATGTACAAAAAACCAGAAGTGGCATTTATAAAGTTGAATCTGCCACTCGATTTTCATTTTCAGAAATCAGCTTTTGTATCTCATTTCTGACAAGGGTATTATCTAAAATATAATCTTCAAAATCTACCGAGTGAAAGGTATAGGTTAAAGCATGAATAATTTCCGGATCAGACACACAGATGATAAAATCCAGTTCTTTATTTGGAACAAGCAGGGCATATTGATCTGGATATAAAAGAAAAGCCCAGTTATCGGATACCGGAATTTTTTCGGTATCAAGGACAAAGAGGTTCCGGTCAAGCCGTGATTTTAACTGTTCCAGAGCATTGATAATATCTGCCGTGTTTGCTTCTACATAGAACCCGGATTCGGAAATCACATGATTTCTTGCAAATTCCCGGATGCCGTCCAGTGTGATGCCCTCACTGGCATTCATTTGCTGCATGAAATGAAAATGCTGTTTTAGGGTTTCCTTGAATTCTTCAGGAACATATTTCTCAACCAGATCATCGGTTACCATCAGGCAGGCACCGGGATGCTTCTGGATAAAGATCACTTCTTCTGCAGGAATGGATCTTGCCTGAAACTGTGGAAGCTCCTTCTGGCTGAAGCTGGACAGAAATGGTTTCGCATGGTCAAATACGGAAGCGAATTCTTCCCGCATTAATCCGATAAGGCTCGGATCGGTCAACAGACAACCTTTGTTGGCATCGGCATTTAGCAGGAGACTGGCATCATCCGTTATGATATAGAATGGGAAAAGTACACCGGAGTTCTTGCTGACTTTTTGTTCATTGGAATAATAGTAAATGTTATAGGTGATGTTGGTCCCTTTTGTAAGAATTGATTCTAACAGCGTGGCAAATCCGTCCAGTTTTTCAGTGATGTCATTCGGATTTTTTGTTTGGAAATGCAGTATCTGGGAAATTGTTGCATTTTGAAATTTCCCAGAAGTGATAAGTGAGTGAATGTTGGAAAACAGTTTGATCCGTGATGACAGGTCGAACGGAAGTGATACCTGTAAGTGATTGTTTTCTTTTTTGCTGGCGTGTATTAAGAATTTAGTCAGACCACAGATGATCTCATCCGTGGAGTGATAAAGTATAGTTCCTGTGGTAGCCTGTGACTGATCTGTATCAATCGGATTATCAGGTAGTTTATTTTGTAATTCCTGTGAGCGGGAAGGTGTCTGGTTGTTAGATGCATTGGTATCTATATATGGAGAACCAATCACCCTCAGACATTTCTCTGTGAATTTCAGGTAATGATAATTGGTCTCGCCCAGCCGTTCCAGATAAAAGGCATCATATAAAGCCATCTCATCGGTAGCAGATATATCAAGCTGGCGGATAATACTTGTAATCTGATCTTTTGTGGGAATACGTTTGCCGCTCAAGATCTGATAGAAGCTTGAACGGTCGATCCCGGTTTCATTGATCAGAGAATTTTTCGTTACGGATTGTGAATCGATGATTGAATTTAATAATGAATGAAATGACATGCAGTTATACCAGCAATAACTTTAGATTAGTAAAACATGGAAGTAAATATGTAATGTTAAGCCGATCTTCCTCCTAACAATAGTATTTACATCTGTATAGTTTAACTGAAAACGTAATATGTGTCAACATCATTGCGTGCAACAAGAGAAGACAAGTGTAGTTTTCTACTGATTCAACAAGAGCTGGGAGTATAAATCATACTGCATATTTGTTGGCTATAAGAAAAACTTATAGCCAGTCAAATATATATCCTATAACTTAAATAGGATATAATGGTTGACAACCGAAAAAACGGACGCTATAATCATGAAACATGAAAGGAACAAAACAGATAAAACATATCAACATAGTATGAAAAGTTCCTGAGAATAAATCACAGAGAATTTACAAGGAGGATAAGCATATGGGCTCAGAAAGAATCATGACAACTGCAAAGAACAATATGTGTTGCTGCCGGATGATGTGTGATTGTATGGCGTTTATTTCATATGCTTTGAACACCTGATTTGTTAGATATATAGTATTGTTTATCATATAACAAAGGGCAGTTGTCATAAGCATATGATGACTGCCTTTTGTTATGCGGCAGGATGGTATCTATTACATGGATAAAGTAGAAGACTGTCTGATTTATAATAGGAAAAGAACTTGAAAGGGGAGAACAATATGGCAATCATTCAGATCGAGCATGTGTCGAAGACGTTTCAGACCAAAGATGGAACGATCGATGCATTAAAGGATGTATCACTGAATATTGAAGCCGGCGACATTTATGGAATCATCGGAATGTCCGGTGCAGGGAAAAGTACTCTGGTACGATGTATCAATCATATAGAAGTGCCGACATCGGGAACGGTTGTAGTACAGGATAAGGAGCTTGGAGATCTGTCAGATAAAGAGCTTCGTAAACAGAGAGAACATATCGGTATGATCTTCCAGCATTTTAATCTGCTGATGCAGAAATCGGTTCTTGATAATGTATGTTTTCCGTTGTTCATTCAGGGAAAATCAAAGGCAGAGGCGAGAAAGAAAGCATATGAATTGTTAGAGATCGTTGGTTTGCGGGATCGTGCAAAAGCATATCCTTCACAGTTGTCCGGTGGACAGAAGCAGAGAGTTGCGATCGCAAGAGCACTTGCATCCGATCCACAGATCCTGCTTTGTGATGAGGCGACCAGTGCACTTGATCCACAGACAACATCGTCGATTCTGGAACTGTTAAAGGATATCAACCAGAGATTTGGAATCACGATTGTTGTGATCACACATCAGATGGCAGTTGTCCGTGAGATCTGTAATCAGGTAGCGATCATGAAGGATGGTCAGGTCGTTGAGCATGGCAGAACGATTGATATCTTTAATCATCCAAAGTCCGAAGTAGCCAGAGAGCTGTTACAGAAGGATGAAGGAAATGCCACAGAGCCGAAGTCATTAAAGACGGCTGACCGCATAAAGAATGGAACCAGAATCCGAATCGTATATACGGAGAACTCAGCATTTGAACCGGTAATTGCAAATATGATCCTGACATTTAAGGAGCCGGTCAATATCTTAAAAGCAGCGACTAAGAATGTCGGGGGCGTGGCAAAGGGAGAAATGATACTTGAGCTTCCGAAGGGTTCGACAAATGTTGCAGCGATGGAAAAGTACCTGAAAGAACGGGGACTGGAGCTTGAAGAATTAAGTGACAATGTGAATGGAGGTGAGGAACATGTGGACGGAACAAATTAGAGAAATGATCTTAAATGGTATCTTAGAGACACTTTATATGACAGTTGTTTCTACATTGTTTGGATATGTATTCGGACTTCCGATGGGCGTGCTCCTCTGTATCAGTGATAAAGACGGACTGAAACCGCATCCGGTTTTGTATAAGATTCTTGATTTTATCGCAAATATCGTTCGAAGCGTACCATTCCTGATCCTGTTGATCTTATTGATCCCATTTACCAGATTTCTTCTTGGTAAGAGTTACGGATCAACAGCAACGATCGTACCGCTTACGGTAGCAGCTATTCCGTTTATCGCAAGAATGGTAGAGTCATCCTTGAAGGAAGTTGACAACGGAGTTGTTGAGGCTGCCCGTGCGATGGGTGCGGGAACGATGCGGATCATCCTTCGTGTGCTCCTTGTAGAAGCAAGAACATCGCTGATCACCGGAGCAACGATCGCGATCGGAACCATCCTTGGTTATTCTGCGATGGCAGGTGCAGTTGGAGGTGGTGGACTTGGTGATATCGCAGTCCGCTATGGATATTACAGATACCAGACAGATATCATGATCGTGACAGTTATCTTACTGATCGTGATCGTTCAGATCTTCCAGTCAGTCGGAATGCTGATCGCAAACCGATTAGATCGGAGAAAATCATAATCAGATAAACCCTGACCATGACAGCCGGATCAGTACCGGAGCGTTATTGGCGGTTTACAAACAGATGTCAGGAAAGTGCACACCGGGCATCCGATATATAAAAATGAAAAGAAAAAATAAAGAAAGAGAGGAATCTTCCATGAAAAAGACATTTAAGAAATTATTAGCACTTACATTAACAGGCGTATTAGTAGCAGGAGCCTTTTCAGGCTGCGGCAAGAAAGAAGATAAAGACAGCAAAACAGATTCAAAGACAATTACGATTGCAGCATCTGCAACACCACATGCTGAGATTCTCGAGTATGCAAAGACAGCATTAAAGGAAAAAGGATATGATCTTCAGGTTACAGTATTTGATGATTATGTAAAGCCAAATGAGGTTGTAGAAAGCGGCGAGTTCGATGCAAACTACTTTCAGCATGTTCCATACCTTGAGAGCTTCAATGAAGAAAAAGGTACACATCTTGTAGTTGCAGGCAAGATCCACTATGAGCCATTCGGTATCTATCCGGGTACAAAGAAAAGCTTAGACGAGATCGCAGACGGTGATTCTATCGCAGTTCCGAATGATACAACAAATGAAGCAAGAGCCCTTCTGTTATTACAGGACAACGGAATCATCAAGTTAAAAGATGGCGCAGGTATCAATGCAACTGTTAATGATATCGAAGAAAACCCACACAATGTAGAAATCGTTGAACTTGAGGCAGCACAGGTTGCCAGAGTTGTAAACGAGACAGCGTATGTCGTTTTAAATGGTAACTATGCACTTGCAGCAGGCTTCTCAGTAGGAAAAGATGCTCTTGCATATGAGCAGAATGATTCAGAAGCAGCTAAGACCTATGTAAACGTTATCGCTGTTAGGGAAGGCAACGAAAACAACGAAGCAATCAAGGCACTCGTTGACGTATTAAAGTCTGACGACGTAAAGAACTACATCAAAGAAACTTACGATGGAGCAGTTCTTCCTTACGAGGAATAATATTTAGCAACAATCCAAACCATAAAAAGCCATTAGAGCAATAAGAGAAAAATTCATGTATTTTTTATTCAGCTTGCGCACTGATTTGTCAGCAGTCGCCCTAACTCACCCTGACGGGTTCAGACAAGGGCTTG
>ERZ827197.1322-NODE-1322-length-20791-cov-11.554880_pt1 | contig 20791 bp, 18 predicted proteins | sample MGYA00519867_ERZ827197 | MGnify/ENA primary metagenome ERZ827197 (study PRJEB31778, sample SAMEA3449278) | human gut metagenome | biome: human gut; feature: human-associated habitat; material: faeces | place: United Kingdom | collected 2010/2012 ...
GAAGGGGTCGCGCACGCGCGTAAGTGAATTGGGTGAATCATTGTCAAAGTCAGGACAGGAATGACACGCTCGTTCACGTTCAAGAAAGGCAGCGGAATGATTACGCTCGACGATCCCAACCCGTCGGACAGCCCCGAAATGGTCATGAGTTACTACTCCAACTTCTACCCGGAGCTGACCACGGCGACGGTACACGGACCGGTCATCAAGAATGACAAGGCGGTGTACGAGTTCAAGACCACCATCGGGACAAAAGGATAGGAAACCATGAAGAAGGACAATAAAAAGAAGAAATCATGTGTACCATTGGACGAACATCAGTCGGCACTGCTCGCAAGGCTCATCATCGGCCAGACAGAACGGAATGTACGACACGGTGTGAACAGGACAGAACGGATTACGGCTCCAAGCGGGGCCGTAATTCTTTTCTGAATACGGCACTTGCCCCGATAGCACAGAAAAGTATTGTCGTGGATTCATACGGCAGTAATGGCATCAACGTGATTACGCAGGAAAACTACGAGTTCCTGCGTGACTCGTTTTTCAACTATGCCCTTTTGTTGAAACAGGAAGCGGTGCATACTCCGGGCAAAAGTATCGGGGCAAGCATAGCCAATCTGTACGACGAGATGGACAAACTTGTCGGGGAAGGGATGAATGTGAATATCGAACAGGATAACGGCAGGCTCTATTTCAATCTGTGGAAGTGTCACAAATGGGGCGAACTGACCTTGTACTATTTCCCGATGAAATTCGTGGAGGCTCTCAATCCCACGCTCAGGCGGATCTCAATTACGTTTATCCACAACCTGATGCGGGCGAACGGAATATCCACCATTCTGGACGAGGATGACACGGATTATGTATTAATGTGGCTGAAAGAGGATGATCCGCAGGAGGAGGAAGAGGAAACTGGTAAAAGGCTGGAACTGGTACGGTCATACGAGAAAGGGAAAATCGGCAGACTGCTGAAGCATGTTGAAAAAAAGTCCTATTACAAGGATTTGCCGAAAGCACTTGAAAAATACACCCCGCAAAACGACTTCGAGCGTTCCATTGTCGGAGCAATGAAAAAGGGATTGCCCTTCCTTAACCCGGAACACGGTATCATGCAATACGGCTATGATGCCTTTCACGAGGAAGAACCGGATTTTCAGCCGATGCGTCTGGATCAGCAGATAAGGGTGGTCTATGACTGCGACGACATGGTGTCCGAATATCTGGTGGACTATTACAATAATAACAGCCAGGAGACATACGATATCATCCCGATTACCACCTGTGCCCTGTCACCGGAAACCGACCGCCTGTTTATCATGGATGACTATCCGGAACGGTTCTTCAAGTGGGCGGATGAATTTATTAACATTGTATATTGAAAGATTATGGTAGAAACGAATGAACTTACAAGAAAACTGAGGACGCTGCTTCATCCGAGGGCGGCGTTGATTGTCTATGCGGAAGAGAATGACAACCACAGCACGGATGACGACGGTTATTTTATCGAAGTCAGGGACATAGACGAAAATGGGACAATGGGCGAAGGCCGTCCGGTGACGGTGGAGTTCATGAACGAACTGGTACGGGGCTATTCCGAAAGCCACAGTGTGACACCATACGGCAGGATACCGTCCAACCTGCTGTGGTTTGACCCGCGCAAGGGCAGTGAGAAATACATCTGGTACAACCCGCCCCAAAAGCGCATGATGTTCTTCCATGACATCCTGAAGATTGAAAGCGCGGAATACAACCTGCCGGGCGTGATCTATGAGGCCGGAGAAAACCGTCTGAATGTCTATGCCTATACAGATGTTGAACTGACAGACAATTCGGACCTTTTTGCGGCTCCGTTCTTCAATGTGACGGGAGCGAGCGTCTGTCTGGGCTCCGCAAAAATTGAGAAGCCGAAAGACCTGACCTACACGAACCTGCTGGAGTATTGGGAAAAGAGGTTCTGGCTGACGGAGTTCTCCCATCTGGGTGGAGGTGGGAACCCCACGAAATCCAATCTGGTACTGGTAACGAAAGCGGCAAAGGACAAGCCTTTTGACCTTGACGAACTGCAACCTTTAAAAAAACTGAAACTAAAAGACATATTGCGATGAAAAGAGTACATTATACAGACAGTTACCTGATGAACCCGCAACATCCGGTGACGGTAAACATCATAGGCGCGGGCGGTACAGGCTCGCAAGTGCTGACCGGTATGGCAAGACTGGATGTCACGCTCCGTGCACTCGGACATCCGGGATTGTTCGTAACGGTCTACGATCCAGACATCGTGACGGACGCAAACATTGGGCGGCAGCTCTTCGGACCGTCAGACCTGGGACTGAACAAGTCACAATGTCTGGTCACAAGGATAAACAATTTTTTCGGAAACGACTGGAAAGCGGAGGCGAGTTTCTATCCGTCGGTATTGAAGGAGGTAAAGCGGACCGAAATTGCGAACATCACCATTACCTGTACGGATAATATAAAATCCAGACTCGATTTGTGGAACGTGCTTGCGAAAGTTCCTTCATCCTCCTATACGGACAATAACACGCCGCTCTACTGGATGGATTTCGGGAATACAAAGACCGCCGGGCAGGTTGTACTGGGAACCGTGCCGAAGAAAATCAAACAGCCGGTTTCCACGATGTATGAAACGGTCGGCTCACTGAAAGTCATCACCCGTTTTGTGAAATATGCGAGAGTGAAAGAAGTGGATTCCGGACCGAGTTGCTCACTGGCAGAGGCATTGGAAAAACAGGATCTGTTTATCAACTCCACGCTGGCGCAACTCGGCTGCAATATCCTCTGGAAAATGTTCCGCCACGGGATGATTGAGCATCACGGGCTGTTCCTGAACTTAGAAACGATGAAAGTCAATCCGATAGGGGTATAAGACAGGCAAAAGCAAATATGAAAAAGTGGAACCGCCTTGCCGGAAAAGTTTCTGCAAAATAATATCATTCAATTCATTGCGGAATGAGAAATTATTTGTACTTTTGCTATTGTATTTCGAGAATGTTTTGTTAACGATGTATGAACGGCAATAAAAGCACATATAAATACCACCCGTATATAACAAATATTTTTTGTTCAGGCGGTGCTTCGTCCTATAAGACGGAGGCTTTTTTCGTGTCATTACCGTTTCGTAAAGTTGTTTCCATATCCGGAAAATATTTGTCCGATGCGCTTAAAATGTGTGCCGATTATTTGGATATTCAGATAATTCGGTTACTCTCTCTCTCTCTCTCTCTCTCTCTCATGGCTACGCGCGTCAATATACAAAATATTCCTTAAATACCAATCACTTACGGAGAGTCCGTTTTCCGGAATATCTCTCCTTTCCACGTTATTATCCGAACCTTTACATGCCGCCCTCACCAATCGGGGGCGCGTATCGTCATATCCGTCGGCGGTGTATGCCGGAGCATGGAACAACAATGCCCGCATACGCCGCCGATATGCTTTTTTATTAACCCGTAACAACAAATCTTATCAAATATGACAGTGATAAAACGAATATTATTGACGGTCTTTCTTGCCGTTACAGGATTGTCGCTTTCGGCACAGGAGAAGCCGGACTCCACTGCCTACCGTTTCCGGTTCGTGGCAGAGAACGATATGTTCTTCTCCCCGTGGAGCGGCAACGGACAGGAACTTGAGCGGTTGCTTGCAGCCATCGACGAACACCGCCCCGCCATCGAAGCCGGACAAATGTATCTTTTAGTGACAAGCTACGCTACGGACGGCAACGAAGAACAGACTGCGGCGCAAGTGGCAAAGACACGCCGCAATCGTGTGAAGTCGGAACTGATTGTGCGCGGCAAGATAAAAGAGTCGAACTTCGTCACCGACCAGTTGTTTGACGAAGCCTATACGGACGGGAACGGAAAATCCCTGCACAACATGGTCATCGTCACCCTCCCTGCCTCTGTTGAGAAAGTGGCGGAGATAGCCGGTGCGGAAGCCGCCGCCAGAGTGGAAGCCTATAACAAAGAGGTGTCTGGCGAGGCGGAGCGCGAACGTATGGCAGCGAAAGAGCAGGCAAAAGCGGAACAGACTGCCAAGGAAAAGGCAGAACAGGAGCGTATCGCTGCAGAGCAGGCAGCCCGAGAGAAAGCCGAGGCGGAACGGATGGAGCGTGAACGCATGGCAGCGGAACAAGTCGAAAAAGAGCGTCTGGAAGCGGAGGAACAAGCCCGCCTGCAAGCTGAAGAAACGGCAATAGCCACCCCGTATCATTTTGCCTTGCGTGCCAACCTCCTGCGTTGGGCAACCCTCACTCCCGATTTGGGTATCGAGTGGCGCATCAACCGCCATGTGGGTATTGCCGTGAACGGTACGTGGGCTTCATGGAGCTGGGACGACAAGAACCACCGCTATGCCCTTTGGGAAGTGGCCCCCGAAGTGCGATGGTATCTCGGCAAGGAGAAACGGGGCTATATCGGTGCGATGTACAAGGCCGGGCAGTTCAACTACAAGCTGTCCGAAACAGGCCGTCAGGGCGACCTCATGGGCGGTGGTATCGTCGGAGGTTATCAGCTGAAACTCAACAATGCCCTTTCTCTTGATTTCAACCTCGGCATCGGCTATATCCATGCCGACTATGACAAGTATGTGGTCATCAACGGCGTGAGGGTAAGGCGCGGCAGCGGAACAAAGAACTGGTGGGGTCCTGTTTCGGCGGGTGTCACCCTGGTGTGGAACATCTTTTAGCGGAAAGGAGGAACAATGAATACAACGACAATCATACGACAGATAAAGGAATATATGGGAGCATACGGAAAGGCTTATACCTTATTATATCTAATAGGTGCGGTGACCATACTGACCTCGTGCGTGAAGGACGACCTCTATGACACGCCGCACCCCGACCGTGGGGCGGTGGTCGTAACCACGGACTGGAGCGGAAAGAGCACCGAGGCGGACATACCGCAGGCATACACACTGCGCATCGGCGGGAGGGAACAGAACGTGAGCGCGGCGACCAACGTGTTCGACGCGCTGCTCGCGCCCGGTGGCTACGGTCTGACGGTGTACAACTCCCCGGAGGGGATTAGTATCGACGGAAACAAGGCAACGGTGAATCCGGTGGATCTGACGGGTGCAATAGAGCCGCACCCCGGCTACCTCTTCGCCTCGCACCAGGACATCAGCGTCGTGGCGGACGACACCCTGCACGTCACCGCCCCGATGAGACAATACGTGCGCAGGCTCGACATCGAACTGACCGCCACGGAAGGCGACTACAGCCGTGTACAGTCGGCTACGGCAACGCTCTCCGGCGTGGCTTCGGCAGCGGATATGGCAACAGGCGACCGGAGTGCAGCGGCACAAGTAACAAACGCTTTCAGGCAGGACGACAACAAGTTCACAATCTTTTTCCGACTGCTCGGCATCGTCCCGACGGAAACGCATACGCTGACGGTGGACATCACTTTCAACAACGGTGACACGCAGCGGGTAGTGAGCGACCTTACCGAGGCCATAAGGGACTTCAATAACGGCACCAAACCGGTTAAACTCACGGGTAATCTGCTTTTGCCCGTAGAGGCCGGGGTAACGGGCGCAACCATCACGGGCTGGAACGAGGTAGAAAGCGGCAATGGGGATGCTAACTGACGATAAATATTTTAATCAAAAAAACAAGATTATGACAATGAACATGAGGTTTTTCATTATTGCAGCAGCGGCAACGCTATTGGCTGCGTGTACACAAGAGAACGAGGTACAGAACAATCCGGTGGAAGCACGAATCACGGCAGGCGTGAGCGGGCCGAAGACCCGTGCTGTGGACAACGGGTGGAACGCCGACCGAATCGGCGTGATGGTGGTGGATGCCCCTGGCACGACCACGACCATGGGCGGCAAGTACAAGAACGTGGGATACGCAACCACGAGTACCGGCACCAACGCGGACTTCACCCCGATGACGGCGGGTGGCGGCATCTTCTTCGAGGACGCTTCCCTCGAGTTTACTTTTGCCGCCTACGCGCCTTACGCATCGGGCGCAAACGCCTCCACCCTGCCTGGTACAGACGGGAAGATTACGGTAAATACAAGCAACCAGCCCACGACCACGGAACAGGAGAAGGTGGACTACATCCATGCCACGGGAGCCAAGGCCGATAAAGACAGCCCGACCGTCAGCTTCACGGACAACACCGCCGCGGGCGGCAGCGACTGCTCCTTCAAGCATAAGATGGCCCGTCTTATCCTCAAGGTGCAGGTGTCGAACACCGACGGTTTCGACGACACTGCCGTGCTGGAATTCGCCGACTACAAGCTGGGCGGCCTGGTTCACGAGGGAACGTTCGATGTGAAGACCGGTACCGCCGCGACCGCGGGCAGCGTTGTGAGCGACTGGATGTTACGCCAGTGCACCGGTGCCCCGAAGACGGCCACGGACAAGTGCGTGGCAACCTTTGACGCCGCCACGGGCGTGATGACTTTCACCATGATCCTGCTCCCGCAGACACTCGCCAACGCTTTGGTGCTTGAGATATCTCCCGATGACGGGGAATACCAGAGCTACTCCAACAAGGACATGATCAAACCCGCGTTGGAGGCCGGTTATTCTTATACCTACACCATCACGGTGAAGAAGACGGGGCTGACCCTTAGCGGAAGCACCATCGAAAACTGGAACGACGGTGGTAGCCATGCGGGTGATGCAAAAATGTAGTGTGTCTGAAAGCCACTGCCGTGCATCAGGCGTAAGACGGAGGCACGCCATATATAATAAATGGTGCGGCAGCCCGCGTCGCAACGGGCAGTGGCACAAAACGAAATAAATAAAGACAATATGAAAATAATAAGGAACATAGCGAGAAGGCCGTGGCCGCGCATCGGCGACTGGTTGCCGGTTGTGATGCTCATCTGTGGGGTGCTCGCTTCCTGTAGCAGTGAGGATGAAAGCACCGCGCCCCTGCCCGACGGCAAGTACCCGCTGCAACTGACGGCGGAGGTGGCGCAGCCGCAGACCCGCGCCGGAGGTAAGGATGCGTGGACGGGCGGCGAGGAGATTAGAGTGTCACTGGAAGGCGTGTTTGGTAACAAAACATACGTGATGGACGCATCGGGCAATGCAAGCCCGAAGGATGCCGATAATGCCTTCTATTGGAAGAACACCGATGAAGCCCGCGTCAGTGCATGGACCCCGGACATAGAATCGGAAACGGATATTTCCGACCAAAGTGGCGGGTACGCCGCTTTCGATGTCCTGTACGCCAGTGCCATAGGGCGTTATGACCAAGCCATAAATCTCCGTTTCATCCACCGCATGGCGAAAATCGAAGTAATTCTCAAAGCTGGCGAAGGCATTACGGAAGAGGAGTTGGAGGGTGCGACCGTCACCATTTTCGGAGACCCGCTAACGCACTCAACCGCCGGCTTGGTATCACCGGGTGACCAATCGGACGGCGAGATAAAGCCCTATTACGATGCCGCAACGAAGAAATACGAGGCGTTAGTGCCGCCGCAGGATATGACGGGCAAGCCGCTCATCCGAATCAGCATAGGCAGCAATGACTTTACCTACACTCCCGAAACAGAAGCTGCCGGCAAATTTGGGTTTTTCGGTGGCAAGCGGTATGCCTACACCATCACCGTGAAAGCAAGCGGAATAGACGTGCAGGCGGTGACCGGTGGCACGTGGGTTGCATGTGGCGAGGAGAACGTCACCTCCAAAAAGGTAAAGCAAAGTTTCACAGCTGACGAACTTAAAATCGGCGACTACTTCTATTCCGACGGGACTTGGAGCGACGGCGGCCTGCGCAAAATCTATACTGACGGCAGTATGAAGATAGCAAGCCCCAAGCCTGCTCCCGTACTCCAAACAAAAAGTGAAATAGAAAGAAGAGTCATCGGTATCGTTTTCCAGACGGACCCGAGCCGTATCGGCACTGCCGAAAAGTCCAAATTGGGCGAAGGGAATGTGCATGGCCTTGTAATGGCCTTAAAGAACACCGCAACAGATATCCAATGGAGCCATGAAGAGAATAATTTGGAAGACGTGAAAGACTGCTGGTCCAAGTCTGAAATCTACTCTGACATCAGCGGTCTGCACAATTACACCAAGATTCTTGACCATGCAAATAGTATCGGTGGAATTGAGGCATATCCGGCCTTCGAAGCCGTCGAGAAATGGAATGATATGTACAGTATAAATGAATACCGCCCACCTCGTAATACCACAGGCTGGTTTATTCCTTCCTCCGGTCAGTGGTGGGACATCCTTCAGAATCTGGGCGGTTGTCCGGCTATGGCGGATAAAGGTCAGCAAACCTCGTCGGATTCCGGTGATTTCCGTTGGCTAGGTCAAGGCGATGTTCCAGCTGCCTTGAATGCTTGGATGAATAAAATTGCAGCCGACAGCAAGAATGATTTTACCACCGGTGACCGTTTTTGGTCGTCATCGGAGTTAAATCAGTTCCGCGCACGGAACTGGAACGTGTACTCCTCTGATTACGTGTGCTGCGACTTTGTCTATAAGAAATGGAGTAACGCTGTCCGTCCCGTCCTTGCTTTCTGAACTATTTGCCTATTTAGTCCTTTAAGAATATGAAGATACAAAACATATACCACCTCTTGCAAGCTGCGTTGCTCCTGCTGCTTGTATCCTGCACGCAAGAAGAGTTCCCTGCCGTGCAAGACAAGGCGCAGCAACTGACAATCTCCGTTACCGATGGCGGATATACATCGGCTGTTGAGAATATGAAAACCCGTGTCGAGACCCGTGCCGTGGAGAACGGCTACACCACCGAGTTCACCGAAGGCGATGCCTGCGGATTCTACATGGTGCGCGGCGGAAAGCCGGTTTATTCAAACGTGAAGCTGACAGCCGAAAAGGATGCCGCCACGGGCGGCATCATGTGGAAAACCGACGGTACGACGCTTGCCGCCGGAATGGATGGAGAGAGCTACTACCTCTACTATCCTTATCAGGCGGACATGGCGGGCAAGACTGCCACACCTGCGGAGGGGGCGGTCATGACCGATGCCGAGTTCTTCAAGCCGCTCATTGATGGCTGGCAACCCGGGGACGACCAGAGCACCCATGCCGCTTACACCGCCTCCGACCTGATGACAGCCGGAGGCTCAACGACAGGGACGGGCAACACCATCCACCTCTCTTTCGCCATGAAACACCGCATGGCGTTGGCCGTCATCGAGATGCCGAAGACCGTTTACAAGTTTATCGACGCGAATGTTCCCGACTACACCGTGGGGGCAGAAGCTACGTTCACAGGCACCGCCAAGCCGCTGCGCATGGCTGACGGCACTTACCGCTACTTGGTGCACTCGTCCATGCCGACTATCGAGGGATGTTATGACGGGGGGAACAGGGAGTTTACCATCACCACGTCCGCGTCCCATCCTGTCGTAGGGGAATACAAGAGATACAAGGTGGACGGTGCGCAGGCTATGGAAAAGAATTATAACTTGCAGATGGGCGACTACCTGTGCAAGAATTCCGATGGTAATTGGTATATTATCCCCGGTGAGGAAATGCCGAATGAGGAGTGCATCGCCATCGTGTTCCATGCCGGTCATCACGAAAACGATGCCTCCGATTACTCCGCCACCGGTATCGGTCAGCAGAAGTGCCACGGCTATGCCATTGCCTTGCAGGATGCCACAAACGGTTATTGTCAGTGGGGCGTTTACGGAACCGAGTTGGGTTGCTGCCCCACGGATGGAAGCGGAAACAAACAGAACAATTACTCTACACCTGACATCGACTGGAGCGGCTACGCCTGGACACAGAAAATCATCGCCGCTGCCGGAGGTACGGGCAACTTGAATGCCGCCGAAGATTCCGGTTATCCTGCCACCTACTATGCCGTTGTGGATTATGCGAGCAAAGTCCCGTCCCCTGCCAATAGCAGCGGTTGGTTTCTTCCTTCTATCGGTCAGATGTGGAATGTTTATCAAAACCGTACTTCTTTGTTTGACGGCAAGACAGTGGTATCAGGCTTAAAGTCCGATTGGTACTGGTCCTCCTCGGAGTACTACGGCAGTCCGGCGGACTACGCTCTTTATGTGGATGTGGACCGCGGCGGCGTGTACAACCTCTATAAGCTCCTCAGAGGTAGCTACGTGCGTCCGGTCTTGGCTTTCTGACCTATTTACCTATTCAATCTATTTATCTATTTGCGGCGTAGCCGCTCATTTAAAAGATGGAATACCCGCGAAGCGGGTCGGAAAAATTTTTGAAAAATCGAGTTATGGCATTATCCGAAGAATTACCCCTATACCGCGACACTTACCGGTTGTTGAACAACCTGTTGATCCTGACGCAGGATTTTCCGCGCTTCTTCCGCTACAGTATGGGCAGCCGTATGGTGGATTTGACTTTGGATATGCTTTCTCTGATTTACAAGGCGAACAGCAGCTATGAAAAAGTGGGCGTATTGACCGAATTTCTCGACCGTTACCGCATGTTGCAGATGCTTTTCCGCGTATGTGTGGAGCAGAAGGTCATTACCGAGCGCAAATACGCCTCGTTCGGGCTGCTGTTGGAGAAGATAGGCAAGCAGGCTACGAGCTGGAAACAATATAACGAACGCGGAATGAAGAAACAGGAAGATAAAAGGCAATGATTTATCAGTCGGGATTCGGGCGGTCAAGGCTTCCCGAAGCGAACTGTTTATTATTGAAAAAGGGTTGTCGGCAGGCTTTCCTCGTGCAGGGAGGCTCGCAAAGACAAAAACAGACAACATTTACTGGTCCTCCTCGGAGAACTACAACAATCCGGCGAACAACGCTCTTTATGTGAATGTGAACAACGGCAACGTGAACAACAACAATAAGAACAACAGAAATAGCTACGTGCGTCCGGTCTTGGCCTTTTCAATAAAAACTTTACGATAAACAAAATGGTATTGCGATATGGAGTTACAACAAAGTCTTTTCACGGATGAGGAACTCGGAGGCATTCCGTTGGAGGATGTTTTCGAGGCGTATTTCGAGTGCCGTAAAAAGAAACGCAATACCTGTAATGCCCTTGCCTTCGAGAGCGATTACGAACGCAGGTGTGTGGAACTGTGGCGGGAAATCAATGCCGGCACATACCGCCCTTCGCGTTCCATCGCTTTCATTATCAACAAACCCGTGAAACGGGAGATTTTCGCTGCAGACTTCCGCGACCGTGTGGTACACCACCTCATAGCCCGCAGGCTCGTTCCGCTTTTGGAAGAGAAGTTCATCAATGACAGCTACAGCACCCGCAAGGGAAAAGGTACGCTCTATGGCATCGAACATGTGGCGGAACATATCCGGCTCTGTTCGGAAAACTACACGAAAGAGTGCTACATCCTGAAAATAGACATCCGTTCGTTCTTCATGAAAATATCGAAGAGGCGGCTGTATGACCTGACCGAAGAACTCTTGCACGAACGCTACGGGGGAAACGACCTGGCGATACTGCTCTATCTGCTCCGTGAGACTATATTCAACCGTCCGGAAAAGAACTGCATCCGCAAGACGCCTCCCCAAAGCTGGCGCGGATTGCCCAAAGACAAGAGCCTGTTCCATTCCGACGGCTCGTGCGGACTGCCTATCGGCAACCTGACAAGCCAGTTGCTCGCCCTTAACTTCCTGGACGGACTGGACCATCTCATCAGCGAAGAATGGGGCGTGAAGCACTACGGCAGGTATGTGGACGACATGGTGCTTGTCCATCCCTCGAAAGAGCACCTGATAGAGGTGAAAGCGAAAATTGCCGGCTGGCTCTCCGAACACGGGCTGTCGTTGCACCCGCGCAAGATCTATCTGCAACATTACACGAAAGGTGTCCTGTTTATCGGAGGGATGATACTTCCGGGGCGGAAATACCTGAGCAACCGCACAGTCGGCTTCTGCTACGATGCCATCGACCGCCTGAACCGCTTGGCGGCAGGCTCGCCCGATTACGTGAAAACCCACGGGGAGGAGTTTGTCAGTACGATAAACTCCTATTTGGGAATGATGCGGCATTTTTCCTCCTACAACCTGCGGTGCAAGGTCATGAGCCGTATCGGTAAGGAATGGTGGCAGGTCATCTATTTTGCCGGACACTTGGAGAAAGTCGTGTTGAAAAAACGGTACAGACAGATTGAATGCAAAAAAGAGGAGATTTGTAATGAAATCAAAGAACTGAGGAGGACTGTATGACAGAACGCGAATTGATACAACAACAGCAGGAACTCGGCGACAGCCGTTTCCTCGTGACCCGGTCGGGCAAGTTTTTCTCCGCCTACGGTTGCGGGGCTTTCGCCTTGGCACGCGCCACAGGCTACCGTGTCATGCACCGGCAGCGTAAAGGCGGAAATTTTGTGCTGACCACAGGATTCCCGGAAAGCCATGTAGGGAAAGTGATGGAACAGATAATAGCCACCGGAGGGAAAATCGACCGGCAGGACGACGGTTCTTTCGTCTTTTCCGGCATAGACGGCAGCGAAGCGGAGGCGTTGGTCTCCATCCCCGAAAAAACGGAGGGCGGGCAAGACCGCAAGGGCAGCAAAAGTTCGTATGACAACAGCCTGCAGGCTATGATACTCTCGTTCGACCTCTCTCGCTCCACCCCTATGGATGCCATGAACTTTATAGACCTGCTGCAAAAGAGGATTTACGATACAGATGTTTAATATGACCTTGTTATATATGAACAGAAACATACCCCTGCAAGCTAAAATCCTCTTCGGCTATATGATGTTAATGGCGGTCATCATCAGCATGGCCGCTATTCTTTTCCATGAACACGCACGCCTTCGGAAAATCGAGGCCGACACCTACGAAATCAGACAGGCACGCCGTGACATATCCGAGATACACCGCAACATCACGGTACTCGCCTCATTGGGCGAGAGAGTCATCGCTTGGGAGGATGAGGACTACCATGCCTACCAAACGAGACGGCTGAGGGTGGACAGCCTGCTGCAAATGCTGCAAACGAACCATAGCTACATATTCGGTCTGTCGCAGATAGATACCCTGCAACAGTTGTTGGCGGACAAGGAGACACACCTGCACCAAATCATGCAGGTGTTCCACCGGCAGGACAAAGCCGACAGCCTGCTGGTGAACCATCTGCCAGAAGCTGCAAGGCAAGCGACACAGACCCGTACCGTCGTGCAGAAGAAGAAAGGCATAGCCGGATGGTTCGGCGGCAAGGAAACGGTGCAAGTGCCCGCCTCGTCCGACAAGCTCCGCTCGCTGAACGAACAGCTTATCGCCCTGCAAGCGGAGCGGATACGCAACATGGAGAATTACACCGACAGCCTGCGCATCCGCAACAGGGAACTGAACCGCAAACTGTTCGCCCTGCTCGGTAACATCAGCGACCATGCACAAGCCGCCTTCCGGGACAGGGAAGAGCAGATAGCCCAAGCGCACCAACGCTCCACCTCCATCATCACCGGGCTGATCATCGCCGCCATCCTCCTGCTGGTGTTCTCGTACCTGATTATCCAGAAACATCTGAAACGGGATTCGCTGCTCAGGAAAAAGATGGAGGGTGTCATTGACCGGAATAATGAACTGCTGGAAACGCGTAAAAACGTCATACTTACTATCTCGCATGACATACGCGGCCCCCTGAACATCATTTACGGATATGTCGAACTGGCAAAAGATACCCGGGACAGGAAACGCAGGAATCACCATTTGGAAAATATCGAAACGGAGTGCAAACATATCCTGCACCTGCTGAACAATCTGCTGGACGTGTACCGCCTGAACGAGTCCAAGGAAACCTGCAACAATGTACCGTTCAACCTTAATGATCTGTTGGAACGTATTGTGACCGGATTTTCACATATTGCCAATAATAAGGGAATCATATTCCACCATGATTCCCAAAATACGGATGTCGTACTGTGCGGTGACATGGATCGTATCTCTCAAATTATAGACAATCTACTGACGAATGCTGTGAAGTTTACAAACGCCGGTATGATACAGTTCAATGTCCGATATGAAAATGGAATGCTTTATATAGAAATAAAGGATACGGGAATCGGTATGGATCAAGACACCGTTTCGCGTATCTTCCGTCCGTTTGAACGCCTGTCGTCTGAGGCGAATGCCGAAGGTTTCGGGTTGGGCTTGCCCATCACAAAAGGATTGGTCAAACTTTTAGGAGGCAGCATTGATGTGGAAAGTAAAATCGGGCATGGCAGCACATTTCGTGTATCCCTGCCGTTAGCGGTTTCCAATGAGAAAATCAATAGTGAAGCGTCGGCAGTTCCGCAAGACCGTCTGCCATTGCCACAGCGCGTACTTGTTATAGACAATGACACATTACAACTGGAAATAGCCAAGGAAATGCTTGAACGCAACGGAGTATCGTGTACCACCTGTTCCAATGCCAAAGAACTGGTCAATGAGATGCGCAGGCAGGATTACGACTTGCTGCTAAGCGACATACAGATGCCGGAAACCAACGGTTTTGAAATTCTGGCATTGCTTCGCAAATCCTGCATCGGAAATTCACACACAATTCCGATAGTAGCCATGACTGCACGAGGAGAAGGAGAAAAAGAGGCATTCATAAAGGGCGGATTCACGGACTCCATCCACAAGCCGTTTTCCATGAGAGAACTGTTGGATATGGTCTCTTCTGTGGTGTCACGCGATGTGGAAGAGTCACATACACCGGATTTTGCCACGTTCACGGCAGATGTGCTTGATAAAAGAGAACTGCTAAGAACTTTCATTATCCAGTCCGAACAAAATATGGCAGACTTGCAATCGGCAATAAAGACAGGGGACATTGAAAAGCTCCATGACATAGCCCACGAGATAAAGCCCTCGTTGGAGTTGTTACGGGCCGATGCTCCACTGGTAAAACTCCGCACAACGTTAAACGATTCTGCATGCGATATGAATACCGTCAATGAACAGGTGAAGCTGCTGATAGGACACATCTCCGGACTTATAACAGAAGCTGAAAAGGAAATAAAGAAAATGAGCGATGAAACAGAAGGTACTGATAGTTGAAGACAATATAAGTTTGTCACAACGCCAGAAAGACTGGCTTGAACAGGCGGGGTACGATGTAATGACCGCCATGCGTGAACCGGCCGCACGTGCATTGATACGCAAGCATCGGTTCGACTTCATATTGTCCGATGTGCGCTTGCCTGAAGGTGACGGAATATCGCTTTTAGAGTGGCTCACAAAAGAGAAGAAAGACATTCCATTCATAGTGACAACGGAATACGGGTCTATACCGGATGCGGTACGCGCCATCAAGTTGGGGGCAAAAGACTATCTGCCCAAGCCGGTACACCGGGAACACCTGCTTGAACTGGCGGAAGAGATATTCCGTCCGCTCGCGACTGTCCGCACGAAACCGAAAGACCTGTTCAGACGTACCTGCCCTAAAATACTTGAGGTGGAGAGATACGCGAGGATAGTAGCCCCGTCGGATATGTCGGTGCTGATACTCGGTGCCAACGGTACCGGCAAGGAGTCCGTGGCACAGGGCATTCACGCGAACAGCGGACGTGACGGCAAGTTTGTAGCGGTCAATTGCGGAGCGTTGCCACGCGAACTTGCGGCATCCCTCCTGTTCGGACACGAGAAAGGCGCCTTCACCGGTGCGGATACGGCAAAGAACGGATATTTCGACATGGCAAAAGGCGGTACGCTCTTCCTGGATGAAATCGGCACGATGCCTATTGACATACAGTCCATGCTCCTTAGAGTGTTGCAGGAGAATACCTATACCCCTATCGGCAGCGACAGGGAGCGGATGGCAGACGTGCGGATTGTGGCGGCAACGAATGAAAATCTGGAACGGGCCATCAAGGAAGGACGATTCCGGGAAGACCTGTACCACCGTCTGGCAGAGATGGAAATCAGGATGCCATCTTTGGCCGAGTGTGCTGATGACATTTTGCCTTTGGCGGAATTTTTCCGTGAACGGTTTTCCAAAGAACTTAAGAAAGAGACAAAAGGCTTTTCAAAAGATGCCATATACCGACTTCGTTCTTATCGTTGGCCGGGCAATGTCAGGGAATTGCAGAACCGGATCAAACGGGCGGTGTTGCTTACGGAAACCCCTGTATTGGAGTTGCCGGACTTGAACGCAGACAGTCAGACTGATATTCGGATTACGGAGAAAACTCCGGACATATTGCCTTTGAAAGACGAAAACAGCGAGAGGGAAGCCATTGCAAATGCCCTTCAAGCGTGCAACGGGCATCGTGAACAGACCGCACGATTGTTGAATGTAAACTCTTCAACACTGTACCGGAAGATGAAGAAATACGGGATAAGATAATCCCCGATATTCTATCTATTTCCGGCAACAGTGTTGACACAGAATATATTGAAATGATTTTTCAATCCGACTGAAATTTTGTAAATTTGCAAAAGATTTGGCAGGGTATAGCCTTGCCGGTCTGAAACATAGAAGAAAACCGGTGGAGGGAAAACCCCTCTGCTGATTATATAACATAAGAGCGCAAGCTTCTCGGACAGAAATCTGGTAAATTGACGTTAAAGGAGAATGATTGCGTAATGCTTATGCTATGCTCTGTCATAGCGTGGTGTTGCGTGTTCTCCTTTAGGCTTTACCAGAGCCTCTGTCTGAGTGCGTGGCTACCACGCTTCTTTTTTTAGACGGACAGGTATGGCAAGAATACAAATCATAACGGCAGTGACATTGGACGGTTATCTTCCCGACCCGAATGAAGAGTTGTTGCAATGGGTGAAGACGGACAGCCAAGGTTTCCCGTTCTGGCACGAGAGGAGTACCTTCACGCTGTTTCCCGGCTATCCCATGCTGGACTTGATTTGTGAAAAGGACGAGAAACCGGACTCCTTTACCTTTACCTCAGAAATATCCGACCCAAAGAGCCTTGACTTGCTACACGGGCTTTCCATCTACCACCTCATTGACGAAATCATCATCTACATTCTTCCTCTGACAACAGGCAACGGTACGGACTGCCTGCATCGACTTCCGGTCAATCGTTGGAAACTTTACAGGACAGTTGCTTTCAAAAACGGGATTGTCCGTCTCATTTATCGCAAATCCTCGCGATAGTCCATTGCATCCTGCAAGGAAATCTTGCAATTTGCAAGATTCGCCATTTATTCATTTTTACAGCCTCAGATTTTTATTTCACTGATATACAATGTTATATCAGTTCCTCTTGGTGTCTATCGGTGTCATTGGTACGCTGTTGGCCTTATAATATGATATAACCTGTTGCGCAACAAGGTGTAAGCAAACGATAAGTTACACTTAAAACAGATTACTCATGTTACAGATAAACAGCGAGATGTTCGCCCAAATCATGGAACGGTTCGACAGGATAGAGCGGGCATTGGAGCGTATGAACAAGCTGAAGGAATGCCTGGACGGCGACACGCTCTTGGACAACTACGACCTGTGCCGGCTGCTCGGCATCACCAAACGCACGCTGGCGCGTTACCGCCAGAAGAAGCTCGTGACCTATTACATGATTGACGGGAGAACCTACTACAAGGCATCCGAAGTGGAGGCGTTCCTCAACCAAAAGGGCAAGTCATTGCCGGCGAGGTTCAGACATCAGCCAAATGTTTAATTAAAATGAAGCAAGGATTATGGAAATAATATGTGTTGACAAACAGACTTTTGAAGAATTGCGTGTCCGGTTCTGTGATTTTGAGGAACGGATGACGCGGGTATGCCGTCCGGCCGAGGACCTCGGCTTGAAAAACTGGCTGGATAATCAGGAGGTGTGCGATGTGCTTCGCATCAACAAGAAGACACTACAGGTATATCGCAACAAAGGGATATTGCCTTTCAGCCGTATCAAGAACAAGCTGTTCTACAAGCCTGAAGACGTACAGAGATTGTTGGATTTGAATTATCACCCTTTAATAAAAAGCAGATTATGAGCTATCATTTCTTGGACGACAAAGACCCTCGGATCGACGTGATGTTTCAAGGGCTGGAAAAAATGGAGAAGATGCTCTCCGTGATTGAGAAGATGCCGAAATCCCTCTTTAACGGTGAGCGCTTCCTCACTGACGAGGAACTCTCCAAAGTCCTGCGGGTAAGCAGGCGCACATTGCAGGAGTACCGGACATTCGGGGTGGTTCCTTATTACATGGTGCAGGGCAAGACTCTGTATAAGGAATCGGATATTCTGAAGATACTGGAGGATTCCTACAAGCGTTGCCGGGAAGAACAACGATGGGTATAGCATCGTTCACTAAAAGAGACGGAGAAATGATTTCCTTTTTACAAAGGGCATTTCTCCGTTTTTATTTTATGCCATTTCAGACTTTCTTCCCCGTTTTTTCTTGACGATGAAATCTTCTTCGCAAAGCTGTATCTGTTTTCCGAAACCTGTGGACTTTAGCCGTTTCATATCCTCGTCCACTTTGGTGTCCGTTACTTGGGCATACAGCTGGGTGGTGGAAATGGAGTTGTGTCCCATCATGCGGCTGACCGTCTCTATCGGCACACCGAGCGAGAGGGTGATGTGGGTCCCGAAATTATGCCTGGCCTGATGGTAGGTCAAATCAAAGCCATATACCTGTCCCAGCTCTCGTGTCAATGTTATAAAATATCCACGATTGTAAACATTGAATACCTTGTCCCCGGTTCTTTGGCTACGATATTTCTCGATGATTTGAAGGGGAATATCCAACAGGCGGACAGACGAAAGCGTATCCGTCTTTTGCCTGTGGATGTGAATCCACCATGTGCCGTCCTCAGCCTGCGTGACATCATTGACCGACAGTTTTTTCAAGTCCGCATACGCCAATCCGGTAAATGTCGAGAAAATGAACATATCCCTTACGAATTGCAGTTGAGGCTTCTCCACCGGGGTGGTCATCAGTGTCTTCAAGTCCTCCAATTTCATGTGCCGGCTTTTTCTTTTTGGCAGTTCGGGATGCAGGCGGCAGTAAGGGTCACGGCGCAATGTCCCCTGGCTGACCGCCCGCATTGTCAGCTTCTTCAGGCGGTACAGGTGTTCATGTACGGTCTTGGGTTTTTGGTTGCGGTTCGTGCGCAGGAACAACTCGAAGTCGTCATAAAACGCACGGTCAAGGCTTCTCAATGTCACGTCCTCCACGCCTTTCTTCTCCTGAACAAAAGCGGAAAGGTGCTTGTAGGAACGCTTGTAGGAGTCGTATGTTTCCTGTATGCGGTCTATCCCGATACGCTTCTTGAACTCCTCGTTATGCTCCCTGAACAAGGCAAGCAGGGTAAGTGGTTTCTGCCCGATGCCTTTGACTGCATTCTTGACAAGTTCCGCTGTAATGAACCCCAGACTGTTCTTTATCCTGTCGTAATGTCCGGTTATCTCGTCTGTCAGGTCATCTATGGCGCGGTTCACCGTAACTGCATTTTCACTCCGCCCGTCGGCACGTCCTTTGTCGGGATTCCAGATGGAGGGATTGACGGATACTTTGGTTCCTATCTGTGCCCATTCGGCATCAATGCTTACCTTGCACAACAACTGGCACATACCGTCCTTGCGTACTTTCGTGCGGTTGATATAGAACAATACGGCAAAAGTGCTGCGCCGTTTGATATTCTGGTTTTCCATATTCTTATCCATATCCATGTTTTTTAAGAGGTAATCAAATCACGACGGAGAAGCGTTCCGATATTTTCTGGTTCAAAGTCCTTGTGTCGGTATCGATCTTGTCATCGGTCACTTTCGCGTAAATTCGTGTGGTTTCAATCCGGCTGTGTCCGAGCATCCTGCTGACGGTTTCAAGCGGAACTCCATGCGAAAGGGTGATTTCCGTGGCGTAGGTATGGCGGGCCGCGTGAAATACCAGCGGACGGTTGATGTTGCAAATCCGGGCAATCTCTTTCAGGTAGAGATTCAGCATAGAGTTACAATACATCGGTAGCAGCCTGTTATCAGAAGCGGTATCACTGTACTTTTTCAGAATCTGTAACGGCAAGTCCAACAAGGGGATTTCAAATTCTATCTTGGTCTTCTGGCGGGCACTTTTAATCCACCATGTGCCGTCTTCCGCAAGCGACAGGTTTTCTTTTGTCAGCGAGCGCATATCCCTGTATGAAATGCCGGTGAAGCAGGAAAACAGGAACATGTCACGGACAAGGTAAAGTGTCTGCCTGTGAAGCGGAGTGGTCATAAGCCGTTGCAGCTCTTCGTCGGTAAGATACTTCTGCACCGCTTTCGGACGAACCGGCTCGTAACCCATGAATGGATAAGCGGTAATGATACCGTCAGCTATAGCTTCACCCACGATGGTTTTCAGTTGGACGGTCAGGTTGATGACGGTTCCGGGAGCGAGATTGCGTTCTGTACGAAGGTACAGGTCGTATTTGTCGATGAAGGAGCGGTCCAATGCCGAGAAAGGAATATCCGTCAGCCTGTATTTTTTTTGCAGAAACTTCTCAATGTGCCTATAGGCATTGCGGTATGCCTGCAAACTTTTGGCTGTGCGGTTGACTCCAACCCGCTTTTCAAAATTGTTGATGAATTGCCTGAAATAGCTCAACAGTGTTTCCTGCCCGCTTGCCATTCCAAGCAAAATGCTTTTCACTTCCTCAGCGGTCACACCGTCACGGACGGCAGACTGCTCGTTATAGATACTCAACGCCACCGCACGGATCTCATCCAACCGGTTGTTGATTTCCTTTGCCGCCACACTCTTGCCGGACGCACGCCCCGAAGTCCATCGGGATTGCGGCACTTTCATCTTCACGCTGAATGCCGCTTCGGAGTACTTCCCGATGTTCAACTTAGCCATTACCGGACACTCTCCATTGGCATCCGCCTCGCTCTTTTTCAGGTAGAACGACACCTTTACATTTGCCTGATTC
>ERZ827197.1373-NODE-1373-length-20067-cov-7.664701_pt1 | contig 20067 bp, 17 predicted proteins | sample MGYA00519867_ERZ827197 | MGnify/ENA primary metagenome ERZ827197 (study PRJEB31778, sample SAMEA3449278) | human gut metagenome | biome: human gut; feature: human-associated habitat; material: faeces | place: United Kingdom | collected 2010/2012 ...
TGGCGAAGCCATGTACACCGCACCTGATTGCGCAGCGCGTGCAGCTCTTCAAGCTGCAAACTGCCAATGTGCGGGGTCAAGGGGCAAGACCCCTTGCGTTCTCTTGGGGGATCTAAAGGGGGCCATTCTCTCACGTGAGAGAATGGTCCCCTTTGCCCGTTCCCCTGCACGGTGCAGGGAATAAAGACGAAGCGCCTTCGGCGCTGCTTTTTCCCGCCCTTGCAGGGCGGACACTTAATATGCTATACTTTTATAAAAAGTATCAAAAAGGAGTCCCTTTTATGACCTACCCCTGCCTTGTGCTCGATCACGACGACACTGTGGTCAACTCCACCGCGACGGTGCACTATCCCTGCTTTGCCGAGTACACGGCGAAGTTTTTCCCCAAGGCGAAGCGCTACACGCTGGAGGAATACGTCCTCAAAAACTTTGACCCCGGCGTCTATGACTTTTTCCACGGCGAGGTCGGCATGGCCGAGGAGGATATGAAGCACGAGCAGGCGTACTGGCACGAATATGTCCAGCACCACGTGCCGCAGGTTTACGACGGGATGCGCGATATTCTGTGGGACTACGTGCACGCGGGCGGCACGATCTGCGTCGTGTCGCACTCGCTCTCGCCGAACATTCTGCGCGACTACCGCGAAAATAAGCTCCCCGAGCCGAAGCTCGTCTACGGCTGGGAGGTGCCAAAGGACCGGCGCAAGCCCCAGCCGCACGCGCTCTATGATATCATGGAAAAGCTCGGCTTCACCGCCGAGCAGATGCTCGTGCTCGACGACTTAAAGCCCGGATATGACATGGCAAAGGCCGCGAATGTGCGCTTCGCCGCCGCGGGCTGGTCGAACGACATCCCAGAGATCGAGGCGTTCATGCGTCAAAACTGCGACCTGTACTTTAAGACCGTCGAAGCGTTCGGCGACTATCTTCTGCACGGAAAGGAAGCGTAACTATGGCAAAGCGCATCACAAAGATCGTCCTCACGGGCGGCCCCGCGGCGGGCAAAACCACGCTCGTGAGCCGTGTGCTCAAGGAATTCAAGCAGGAGGACGGCTGGCGCGTCATCACGATCCCCGAGACGGCAACTGAGCTCATTTCGGGCTTTGGCATCAAGCCCTTTGACAACTGTATGTCGATGCTGCAATTTCAGGACTTTGTCGTCGGCGATCAGATCCACAAGGAAAAGCTCGCACTGGATGCCGCGCAGCTCGTGCCGGAGGACAATATTCTCATTCTCTACGACCGCGCGCTGATGGACGACAAGGCCTACGTGTCGGATGAGGAGTTCGCGCAGGTCATCGCGCGCTTTGACGGCCGCACCGAAGAGCGTGTACTCGCCAATTACGACATGGTGCTCCATCTCATCACCTGCGCCAAGGGCGCGGAGTTCGCCTATGACCTCGGCAACAACGCGCGCACGGAATCCATCGAATTCGCGCGCGAGATGGACGACCGCACGCTGCGTGCGTGGAGCGCGCACCCGAATCTGCGCATCATCGACAATGACGCGAATTTCAATAACAAGATCGAGCGCGCCCTGCGCGAAATTTACCGCGCCGTGGGCGAGGTCGAGCCGATGGCGCAAAAACGCAAGTACCTCATCGCCATGCCCGACATGGCGGCGTTTTCCCACAAATACCGCGCCGCGGCCATCGACATGACGCAGACGTATCTCGCGCTGACGAACCCGAACATCGAGCGCCGCGTGCGCATGCAGAAAAGCGGCGCGGAGACACTGTACTTCTACACCGAAAAGCATCGCATGGAAAACGGCGAAAAATGGGACACCGAGCGCCCCATCTCGCAAAAGCAGTATGAAAAATACCTCTTAGAGCGCGACACGGCGCTCTCGCCCGTGCGCAAGACCAAGTACCGCTTCGTCTTCGCCGACCGCCGCTGCGAGATCGACATGTACCCCTTCAGCGCGGAAAGGGCCGTGCTGTTCCAGTACGGGCAAAGCAGCGCTGCGCTGCCCGAGGAGATCACCGTGCTCCGCGAGGTGACGGGGGACGCGGATTACAAAAACCGCAACTTGGCAGCTTTGCAAAAGCTGTGAAAATTTTTGGGTTTTTCGCACAAGCGCGAAAAAGCACACGCGCCCAGTGTGGTCGCAAAAAAAGGGCTGTCCTTTCGGACAGCTCTTTTTCATTCCGCTGCGTGGGACGCATCCAGCGGCTTGACATATTTCTTATAGCAATACAAAAAGTATGCGATCTCCGCCGCGCCCGTGAGTACCCACGAGAACGGATAGAGCATATAGAGCGAGCGGATCGTATGGAAGTGGGCGAACACGGTGTAGATCCACGCCACGCGGAACACGCACGAGCCGAGGAACACGAAGATCATCGGCACGAGGCCCTTTCCAAGGCCGCGCGAGGCGGCGGTGGTGCAGTCCATCGTGGCCGAGATCGGGAACGAGAAGCACATGACCCAGATGCGCGCGAGGCCCGCCTCGATGACGTCGGATTCCGACGTGAAGAGCGAGAGAAACTGGTGCCCGAACAGCAGGAACAGCCCGCCGAACACCGCTGCGGCTACTGCGGAATAGCAGAGCGTCAGCAGGTAGCTCTTGAGCACGCGGCGCGATTTGCCCGCGCCGTAGTTCTGCCCGACAAAGCTCGAACAGGCGATGTAAAACGCGTTCATCACGGAGTAGACGAGGTTATCCACATTGCCCGCCGCGGAGTTGCCCTCGACGACGACGGTGCTGAACGAATTGACGCCCGCCTGAATGAAGAGGTTTGCGACCGAGAAGATCGCGTTCTGCAAACCTGCCGGCACGCCGACAGACAGCGCGTGGATGGCCTTGTCCTTGTGGAAGCGGACCTCTTTTAAGCTGAGGCTGTAGATCTCCTTGCTGCGCATGAGCGAGCGGACGATGAGCCCCGCGGACACGCACTGCGAGAGCACGCTCGCGAGCGCGACGCCGTCGGTCGACATCCCGAGCCCGATGACGAACACAAGGTCGAGGATGACATTGAGCACGCCCGCGGCGGAAAGGAAGATGAGCGGCGTTTTCGTGTCGCCGATGGCATTCAGAACGCCGTTGCCGTAGTTATAGAGCGCGGCGGCGGGCATGCCAAGGAAGTAAATGCGAAGGTACAGCTCCGCGCCGTCGATCAGATCGTCGCGCGTGTTCAGAAGCTCGAGCAGCGGGCGGGCAAAGATAAGGCCCAGCGCCAGCATCAAAAAGCCCGCGATCAGGCAGACAAGAAACGACGTGTGAACGGACTCGCGCACGTTTTTCTCGCTGCGTGCGCCGAAATGCGTGGCGACAAGCACGTTGACGCCGCTGCCAAGGCCCATCAGAAAGCCCGTGAACAGGAAGATGAGCGTCGTGGTCGAGCCGACCGAGCCCATGGCGGCGGAGCTTGAAAAGCGGCCGACGACCGCAAGGTCGACCATGCTGAAGAGCATCTGCAAAAGGTTAGTGAACATCAGAGGCAGCGAAAAGCCGATGATCTGGCGGCCAAGGCTGCCCTGCGTCATATCGAGCGTGGCGGAACGCGCCATAAAATATCCCTCTCTCTCATTCTCTATTCAGAGTCCTATCCTTATAGCATACTTTTCCCCGCTTTGCAAGCGGGAAGGGTGCGGCGCGCAAAAAATAACGAAAAACAGCGGAAATTTTTTCAAAAAAGCCGCAAACTGCGCGCAAAAACGCTTGCATTCCGCAGCTTTGTGTGATAGTATGCTTGTGTTATGGATGCAGGAAACGCAGAGTGGACCGTTTGGCCCGCTCTTTCTTTTGCAAATTTCGGAAAAAACACGGATTGCGAGGGATACAATGAAGAAAGTGACAGAGACCGTGCGCGAACTGGCGCTCCCCGTGGTCGAAAAGAACGGCTGCAAGCTCTGGGACGTGGAATATGTCCGCGAGGCCGGACAGTGGTATCTGCGGATCTACATTGATAAGGACGGCGGCGTGAACATCCTCGACTGCGAGGCCATCTCCCGCGCGCTGAGTGATATTCTGGACGAGGCCGACCCCATCGAGTCGAGCTACATTTTCGAGGTCGCGTCCGCCGGCGCGGAGCGCCCGCTCAAGCGGCCCGGTGACTTTGAGCAGTTCATGGGCTCGCCCGTGCTCTTGAAGACCTACAAGCCCGTGGACGGGCGCAAGGAATTTTCCGGTGACCTCGCGGGCTACGACAACGGCGCGATCACGCTTCGCATCGGCGAAGAGGAAAAGCGCTTTGAAAAGGACGCGGTCGCGCTCGTGCGCCTGCGCTGCGACTTTTAACCAAAAAGAATACCAATTACTTTGATTATACAGAATAGGAGCATACCCATGAAATGTGATGAAATCTTCGCAGCGCTTGCGATGCTGGAAAAGGAACGCGGCATTTCTCAGACCTTTATGATGGATAAGATCGTTCAGGCGCTCACCACCGCCTACAAGCGCGACCACGAGGGCGTGGAAAACGTCGTGGTCGATGTGGACGAGGGCAAGCGCGAGCTCAAGATGTTCGTGCAGAAGGAAGTCGTGGATGAGGTCGAGAACCCCGGCACGCAGATGAGCCTCGATGACGCGAAGGCCATCTCTGCCAAGTACAATGTCGGCGATATCGTCAACATTCCCGTCGACAACATCGAATTCGGCCGCATCGCCGCGGGCAACGGCAAGCAGGTCATCATCCAAGGCCTGCGCGAAGCCGAGAGCGGCATGGTCTACGACGAATACAACTCCAAGCAGCATGAAATTCTCACCGGTGTCGTCACGCGCATCGATCCCCGCACGGGCAATGCGTCCCTTCGCATCGGCACCGGCACGGAAGCGACAGACGCCATTCTTCTCGCCGGCGAGCAGGTCAAGGGTGAGACGCTCATCGAGGGTCAGCGCATCAAGGTCTACCTTGTCGACGTGCGCCGCCAGTCGAGAGGCCCGCAGGTCGTGATCTCCCGCACGCATCCGGGTCTCGTCAAGCGCCTTTTCGAGCTTGAAGTGCCCGAGATCTACGACGGCACGGTCGAGATCCGTTCCATCGCCCGCGAGGCGGGCTCCCGCACGAAGATGGCGGTGTGGAGCAACGACGAGAACGTTGATCCCATCGGCGCGTGCGTCGGCCCCCACGGCCAGCGCGTGAACAGCATCGTCGAAGAGCTGCGCGGCGAAAAGATCGACATCATCAAGTACAGCGACGATCCCGCGGAGTACATCGCCGCGGCGCTCGCTCCGGCGGACGTTGTCGACGTGCGCCTTGCCGAAGAGGGCAAGGCCTGCCGCGTCATCGTGCCCGACGATCAGCTTTCCCTTGCCATCGGCAAGGAGGGGCAGAACGCACGCTTAGCCGCGCGCCTCGTCGGCTACAAGATCGACATTAAGCCGGAAAGCTATCGCGAAGAAGAGTGATCTTCAAAAATGTGCATAGGCACATTTTTGAGCTTCAATTTGCACCCCGCTGCGCGCACTCGCTTGCGCTCGCACACTTGCGGGGCGAGAAGTGTTTTTACTGACGCACCGGTCGCCGGTAAAAACGATTTCAGTTCATTTGCGCCGTGCGCGGCGCAAAAAAGTCCGAGGCGCTGAAAGCGCCAAAGAGGAGGGCGGCTCATGCAGAAAGTAAAGAAGATCCCGCAGCGCCAGTGTGTGGGCTGCCGCGAGATGAAGGACAAACGCGCGCTCATCCGCGCCGTCAAATCGCCGCAAGGCGAGGTGTCGCTCGACTTTACGGGCAAAAAGCCCGGGCGCGGCGCTTACGTCTGCCCGAACAGCGAATGCCTCAAGCGGGCGCGCAAATCCCGCGCGCTCGAGCGCGCGCTGGACACGGCCATCCCCGAAAGCGTCTACGAAGAAATGGAAAAGGAGATGGCAAACGGTGGATAAACTGCTCAATCTGATCGGCCTTGCCAAAAAGGCCGGAAAGCTGGAGGTCGGTGAAGAGCCCGTCGGCGCGGCGGCACGAAGCAAGCACGCGCGGCTCATCCTCATCGCCTCGGATGCGGCGGACAACACGCGCCGCCGCGCGCTCCACTTCGGCGAGGCGGGCGAGTGCATCTGCCTTGAGATCCCGCCGACGAAGGAGGACCTCGGCAGAGCGCTGGGGCGCACATCCTGCGCGCTGCTGGCGCTGACGGACATCGGCTTTGCCGAGGCCGTCGCGAAAAAGCTGGCGGAAAGTGACGAAGCGCACTACGGCGAAGCGGCCAAGCGCCTGACGATCAAGGCGGCACGCGCCGCCGAGCGGAGGAAAGAGCTCAGGCAGCACGAAAAAAATGTGCGCACCGGCAAGAAAAAGCCGCATCAGGAAGAACCCCAGCCCGCTCCCGCCGCAAAGGCCAAGAGCGCGGAAAAGAGCGAGAGCAAGCGCCCGAGAGGCGCGGTCAAGCACGGACGCACGCGCGCCGAGAGAGAAAAGGCGCACCGCGCCGCGGAAAAGCAGCGCGCGGCAAGGCGCTTTGCCCATTCCCGCCCCGTGAAGAAGGGCAAGGGCAGCATCAAGAAAGACAGTAAGCAGAGATCACAACACACGGAGGTGCAATAATTTGGCTACTACAATGAACAAGAACAAGGTATCCGATATGGCAAAGGACTTCGGCCTTACGTCGAAGGACATTCTGTCCGTTCTGAGTACCTATGAGGACGGGAGCAAGAAGCCTTCGCAGGTGTTGTCCGCGGACGAGGTCAACCTGATCTTCGAGCATCTGACGCAGAAGCATCAGGTGAAGATCGAGTCGATCTACGCCGAGTCCGCTCCCCAGAAAAAACCCGAGCCCAAGGCTGCCCCCGCGCAGAACCAGCCGAAGGCGAATAATGCCCAGAACCAGCCGAGAAATAACAATAATAACGGCGGCAGCCGTCCCCAGCCCCAGCAGGGCCAGCAGGGTAAGCCCGCCCAGCCGCAGCAGAACGCTCAGCCGGTGCAGCAGCAGAGCAAGTCCACCGCCACGCAGCATCCCACGACGCGCGTGCCGGAAAAGAAGATCGTCGACACCCGCAAGGTCACAAACGTCAACCTTGACAAGTACGACGAAAAGCTGCAGGACATGGCCGAGCGCTCCGGTGACCGCCGCGACTTGGAGCGCGGCAGCAAGGAAAAGTTCCGCAACAACAGAAACCGCAACAACCGTCAGCAGCCGTTCTCCGGCAAGCGCAAGCAGGAGGAGGCCGAGAAGATGCGCCGCCTGCAGCTTGAGATCGCGAAGAAGACGCCGCTGACCGTCAAAATCCCCGACGAGATCTCCGTCGGCGAGCTGGCCTCCCGCATGAAGAAGACGGGCGCCGAGGTCGTCAAGTGCCTGATGAAAAACGGCGTGATGGCGTCCCTTTCCCAGATGATCGACTTCGACACCGCGTCCTTTGTCGCTGAAGAGCTCGGCTGCAAGGTCGAAAAGGAAGTCGTCGTGACGATCGAGGAAAAGCTCATCGACGATCACAAGGACAGCGCCGACGAGCTCCAGCCCCGCGCGCCGGTCGTCGTCGTCATGGGTCACGTCGACCACGGCAAGACGAGCCTTCTCGACTATATCCGCAATGCCCACGTCGCCTCCGGCGAGGCGGGCGGCATCACCCAGCACATCGGCGCCTATCAGGTGCAGATCAAAGGCAAGCCCATCACCTTCCTCGATACCCCGGGCCACGAGGCGTTCACCTCCATGCGCGCCCGCGGCGCGATGATCACGGATATCGCCATCCTCGTCGTTGCGGCGGAGGACGGCATCAAGCCGCAGACCATCGAGTCCATCAACCACGCCAAGGCCGCCGAAATTCCCATCATCGTCGCCATCAACAAGATGGATAAGCCCGACGCCAACCCCGAGCGCATCAAGCAGCAGCTGACCGAGTACGGCCTTGTTGCTGAAGACTGGGGCGGTGACACCATTGTCTGCCCCATCTCCGCCAAGACCGGCATGGGCATCGACAACCTGCTCGAAATGGTCGCGCTGACCGCCGAGGTCGCCGAGCTCAAGGCCAACCCCAACCGCGCCGCGTCCGGTGCTGTGGTCGAGGCGCGCCTTGACAAGGGCCGCGGCCCGATCGCAACGCTGCTCGTCCAGAACGGCACGCTCCATCAGGGCGACATCATCATCGCCGGTACGGCCGTCGGCCGCGTGCGCGCGATGATGAGCGACAAGGGCCAGAAGCTCACCACCGCGGGCCCCAGCGTGCCTGTGGAGATTACGGGCCTTGGCGAAGTGCCCGAGGCCGGCGCACACTTCAACGCCGTCGCCGACGAGCGCCTTGCCCGCGAGCTCGTGGAGCAGCGCAAGGAAGAGGAAAAGCGCAAGGCCAACGCCCCCATCACGAAGGTCTCGCTCGAGGACCTGTTCAGCCAGATCCAGGCGGGCGAAATGAAGAACCTCAACATCATTGTCAAGGCGGACGTCATGGGCTCGGTCGAGGCTGTCAAGGCGTCGCTTGAGAAGATCTCCAACGACGAGGTCCGCGTGCGCGTCATCCACGGCGCGGTCGGCGCAATCAACGAGAGCGACGTCATGCTCGCGGCCACGTCCAACGCTATCATCGTCGGCTTCAACGTCCGTCCGGACGCCGCGGCGCGCGACAGCGCGGCCCGCAACCATGTCGACATGCGCATGTACCGCGTCATTTACGACGCCATCGACGAGATCGAGGCCGCTATGAAGGGTATGCTCGCGCCGAAGTTCCGCGAGGCCATCATCGGCCACGCCGAAATTCGCCAGACCTACAAAGTCTCGTCCGTCGGCACCGTCGCGGGCTGCTATGTCACCGACGGCAAGATCCAGCGTGCGTGCGACGTGCGTATCGTGCGCGACGGCATCGTCGTCCACGAGGGTCACCTCGCCTCGCTCCAGCGCTTCAAGGACTCCGTCAAGGAAGTCGCGCAGGGCTACGAGTGCGGCCTGAGCTTCGAAAAGTACAACGACATCAAGGTCGGCGATATCGTTGAAGCGTACGTTATGGAACAGATCGAGCAGTAAGACTTCAAAATCCGCGAAGCGAATTTTTGAGTAGGATTCAGGCTGCGGCAGCGCACTCGCTGCGCTCGCACGTTTGCAGCCTGTAAAGTGTATTTCTGACGCACAGGTCGTCAGAAATACAGATCAAGATTTTTGCGCCGTGCGCGGCGCAATGTTTAGAAGCCTTAAGGTAGGGGCGGGCGGTCGCCCGCCCCTGCTTTTTTCAAAGGAGGAATAAAAATGGCAAGCAATCGCATTGGACGCATCAATGAAGAGATCCAGCGCGAGCTCAGCTCGCTCTTCCGCACGCTCAAGGACCCGCGCGTCCAGAGCGGCATGGTGACCATCACCCATGTGGACACGACGAGCGACCTGCGCTATTCGCGCATTTACGTGAGCGTTCTCGAAAAGTCGCTCGAAAAGGACGTCATTCGCGGTCTCAAGAGCGCGGCGGGCTATCTCCGGCGCGAGCTGGGCGCGAACATGTCGCTGCGCTACACGCCGGAGCTGCAGTTCATCGCGGACGACTCCATCGAATACGGCGCGCACATCTTAGAGATGCTGCGCGACCCGCGCGTGGTGAAGCCCGCGAACCCCGAAAACGAAACACTGAACACGGAGGATGAGCAGGAATGACCGTTTCCGAAGTCGCGGCATATCTCCGCGCGCACGACAAGTACCTCATTCTCACCCATCGCCGTCCGGACGGCGACACGCTCGGCTGCGCTGCGGCGCTGTGCGCCATGCTGCGCCAGATGGGCAAGACCGCGGGCATCCTCTATAACCGCGAGACGACCGAGCACTTCGAGCAGTACGTCGAGCAGTATTGGGTCGCGGACGATTTTGACTATGAGACGGTCGTCTCCGTCGACCTCGCCGCGCTGAGCCTGTTCCCCGACAATGCCGAGATGTTCAAAACGCGCGTCGACCTCGCCATCGACCATCACCCGAGCTACGAGGGCTTCGGCAAAGAGAGCTGTGTGCATCCCGAGTGCGCCGCCTGCGGCGAGATCCTCTGCGAGCTCGCGCAGGAGCTCGGCCAGCTGACGCCTGCTGTTGCGCTGCCGCTCTATGTCGCCGTGTCGACCGATACGGGCTGCTTTGTCTACTCCAACGTCACGGCGAACACGCACCGCGTGGCCGCGGCGCTGATGGAGACGGGCATCGACTATAAAGCCGCCAACAAGCTGCACTTCCGCACAAAGAGCAAAAAGCGCCTGGCGCTTGAGGGAGAGCTGCTGCGCACGATGGAATTCTACGACGAGGACCGCGTCGTCATCGTCGCCGTGCCGCAGTCCTTACAAAAGAGCATGGCTCTTTCCGAGGCCGACATGGAAGACCTTGCGTCCCTCGGCGGCTTGGTCGAGGGCACGGACTGCGCTGTGACGATGAAGGAAACGAAGGACGGCGCGTGGAAGGTCAGCGTGCGCACAGGCGCGCGTGTCAACGCGACGCTCGCCTGCTCGTTCCTCGGCGGCGGCGGACACCGCGCGGCGTCCGGCTGCCTCATTGAGCACGCGGACTATGAGACCGCGCGCGCCATGATCCTGAACGCCATCGCCGAAGCGGTGGCGGAAGAGGCATGAGCACGATCCGCAAGGCAGCGCGCGCCGATTTGGACGCGGTGTGCCGCATTTACGACCAGATCCACACGGCAGAGGAGCGCGGCGAGGCCACGATCGGCTGGCAGCGCGGCGTGTATCCCGAGCGCGAGACGGCGGAGGCCGCGCTTGCGCGCGGCGACCTTTTCGTGCAGGAGCAGAACGGTGAGATCGTCGGTACGGCCATTCTCAACCAAACGCAGGTCGATTCCTACGCGGGGGCGAACTGGCGCTATGACGCGCCGGACAGCGAGGTCATGGTGCTGCACACGCTCGTCATCGACCCCGAGGCCAAATCGCGCGGCCTTGGCCGCGAGTTTGCGGCATTTTACGAGGGCTATGCCCTCGCGCACGGCTGCCGGTACCTTCGCATCGACACGAACGCGCGCAATGCGCGCGCCCGCCGCTTCTATCAAAAGCTCGGCTACGCCGAGATCGGCGTCGTGCCGTGCACGTTTAACGGTATCGCCGGTGTGCAGCTCGTGCTGCTTGAAAAGCGGCTGCCGCCGCTGCGACAAATCACGGCGGACGAAGCGCCGCGCCTGCGCGCGTGCGTGCAGGCCTTGTCCGAGCACCACAACCGCGTGTCCGTGAATTTCAAGGGCAGCTATCCGAGCCGGCCCTATGATAAAACGTTGTCGCTTTTTGCACAGGCGCTGGAAGAAAACGTCTCGCGCATCGCGGTCATCGAAGAGGACAGCGGGATCGTCGGCTTCTGCAAGGTCGACCTGCACGGAGACGGCACGGGCAAGCTCGACTACCTCGTCGTTCTGCCGCAGTGCCGCGGCAGGAAATACGGCAAGGCCCTGATGGACTGGGCGATGGCGGTATTTTCGGGCAGCGGCGTCCGGAAGATCGAAGTCAAGGTGGTCGACGGCAACGACGCCGTCCACCTCTACGAGAAATACGGCTTTCGCATGAACGCGCATATCTTGGTGCGCGGAGAGTAGAAAGAGAACTGCGTTTTTCCTGCCGGCAAAACGCTTGTACGGCGCAAAAGCGCCGAAGGCTTGGCGCAAAGGAGGCCATTTATGCCCAACGGCATTGTAATTATTGATAAGCCCCAGGGCTGGACGAGTATGGATGTGTGCGCCAAGCTGCGCGGCATTTTGCATGAAAAGCGCGTCGGCCACGCGGGGACGCTCGACCCCATGGCGACGGGTGTTCTGCCCGTGTTCGTCGGGCAGGCGACCAAGGCCGTCTCCTTTGCCGAGGGCGGGCAAAAGGTCTACGAGGCCGTTTTACAGCTCGGCCTTGTGACCGACACGCAGGATACGACCGGCGAAACGCTCGAAGAGCGCGCCGTGACCGTCACGGAGGACGAGGTGCGCGCGGCGCTGCCGCGCTTTCTCGGCGAGATCGAGCAGATCCCGCCGATGTACTCGGCCATCAAAGTAAACGGCCAGAAGCTCTACGACCTTGCCCGTCAGGGTCGTGAGGTCGCACGCAAGCCGCGCATGATCACGATCTTCGACCTTGCGCTGACGCAGAATTTGGGAAACGGACAGTACGCCCTGCGCATCGTGTGCTCGAAGGGCACCTACATCCGCACGCTGTGCCACGATCTCGGTCAGGCGCTCGGCTGCGGCGGCTGCATGGCGGCGCTGCGCCGCACAGAGGCGTCAAACTTCCGCATTGACGAGGCCGTGACGCTTGAGGACGTGCAGCGCGAGGGCGAAGCACTGCTCCGCCCCACGGACAGCCTGTTCCGGCAGTATCCGGCCTACACCATCCCGAGCACTGAACAGGAGCGCAAGTGCCTCTGCGGCAATCCACTGCGCGCAAAGCTCCCCGATGGGCTGTACCGCGTCTACGGGCGCGACGGGGCGTTCCTTGCCCTGTCGGAGGCGAAGGATGGCACGCTCACCTCGAAACGAAATTTTTTCAGCGTGTGACGCTGACGCAAAAAGGAAACCGAAACTATGAATGAATCCACAGTCATCGCCCTGGGCTTTTTCGACGGGGTGCATATCGGGCACGGCGAACTGCTCAAAATGGCGGTGCGCCGCGCACAGGAGCGCGGCTGCCGCTCCGCGGCGTTCACGTTCGACCGCTCGCCGCGTGAATTCGTCACGGGAAAGCCCGTGCCGTTGCTGACAACGCCGTCTGAGCGCGCAAACATCATCCGCACGCAATACGGCGTGCAGGAGGTCTTTGTCGAGCCGTTCGACCAAAGCATGATGACCATGCCGTGGGAGGACTTTATCTCAGAGCTTCTCGTCAGGAAGTATCACGCGGTGCACCTTGTCGCGGGACACGACTTCCGCTTCGGCCACAAAAATGAGGGCGATGTGGAAAAGCTCAGAAGTTACTGCGCCGCCCACGGCCTCGGCTGCGACATCATCCCGCGCGTCGAAAAAGACGGTGTGACCGTCTCTTCAACTTATATCCGCTCGCTTCTGGAAGCAGGCGAGGTCAGGCGCGCCGCGGAATTTCTCGGCCATTATTTTTCCGTGGAGGGCACGGTGCGCCACGGCGAGGGCATCGGCAAAAAAGCCCTTTTCCCGACGGCAAACCTCATCCCCGAAGAGCACATCATCGCCTTGAAGCGCGGCGTGTACGCCACGCGCGCGCATCTGCCGAATGGTGAGACATGTGTGGGCGTGACGAACGTCGGTGTGCGGCCGACGGTGAGCGACAAGAACACCGTGACGATCGAGACATATCTTGTCGGCTTCGATGGCGACCTGTACGGGCAGAAATTACAGCTCGACTTTTTCGACTACCTGCGCGAGGAGAAGAAGTTCTCCTCCACGCAGGAGCTGCACGACATGATCGCGCAAAACGCCCGCGAGGCGGAAATGATCGTCAAATAAGCATCAACGTGAACGAAAGAACCGGCAGTTTTCAAAACTGCCGGTTCTTTTTTTTGCGCGTGTATTTCCCGACAGGCTTTTTCTTTCCGCTCGTTTACAATAATCCCCGACACAATAAATCGACGCACAGGGAGGGGACAGGCTGTGAAGGTGATCGAGCTGCTCAAAAGCAAGGAATGGTCCGGAAAGGTCATCGACTGCGTGCTGCGCTTTGCGCTCTCGTTCGCGCTGGCGGGGGCGCAGGTGTTCGGCGGCTACGCGCCGCTCGCGCTCGGCATGATCGGCGCATCGGGCGCAGGATTGCGGGGGGTGAGCGCGCTGATCGGCGCGTCGGCGGGCGCTGTGCTGTTTCTGCCGTTTTCGCACGCACTTAGGACCTTCGCCGCGGGCGTTCTGATCTTCACGGCGAACAACGCGTTTTTCGATCTGAAACTCTACAAAAAGCGGGCGTTTCTGCCGCTGCTGTGCGCGGGGATGATGTTCTCCGTCGAGTTTGTCTACGTCTTACGCGACGGCGTGGGCGAGGCGGCAAACTGCCTGATGGCGCTGCTGCTGTGCGCGCTCGGCGCGATGAGCGGCCGCGCGCTTTTGTCGACCGGCGGCAAGGAAAAGGAGGACCACCCCTACGCACCGCTTTTCATCCTGCTCGGCGTGCTGATGGCCGCGTCCTCGTTCGAAACGGCGGACGGCTTTGCGCCGGGTCGCATCCTCTCGATGCTGGCGGTGCTGCTGTTCGCCTTTGAGCGCGGCAGCGCGTTCGCCATTCCGGCGGCGCTGTGCATCGGGCTGGGGATGGACCTCGGCGCGGGGGGCGGCAGCTTTGTCCACGCGGCGTCATATGCGTTTTCCGCGGTGCTGGTAAACGTCACAGCACGGGGCAACCGCGTGGCCTCGGCGCTGTGGTTTGCGCTGAGCATTCTGTGCTTTGCCCTGCCGATGAACGCGCACGCGGGGCTTGTGCTGCTCTACGAGGGGCTGGCGGCGACGCTGTTATTCCTGCTGATCCCGTCGCGGTTCCTGCGCGGAAAGCGCCTTTGCAGCGACGAGGCCGCGCAGGAGGACGCCGCCGTGCGCAGAAAGATCGCGGCCTCTGCCGCGGCGCTGCGCGAGCTTTACGACAGCATCGCCCGTCCGCGCACGCTGACGGAGGAAAATCCCGCCGCCATCTTCGACCGCGCGGCGGAAAAGGTCTGCCGCGGCTGTGCACTGTGCAGCTACTGCTGGGAAAAGGAGTATCAGCGCACCTATACCGCGCTCAACGACGCGACGGCGGCGCTGCTGCGCCGCGGGCAGGGCAGGGGCGAGGATTTCCCCTCGTACTTTTCCGAGCGGTGCATCCATTTTTCGTCGTTTTTGTCGGCCGTGAACGGCGAGCTGCGCGCCTATCTTCTGCGGCGGCAGTACCGGCGGCTGCTGGAGGACGACCGCGCGAAGGCCGCGTCGCAGTATGTCCAGCTCTCCGAGCTCATGCAGAGCGCGGCGGACGGCGCGCTGCGCCCCGTATCGACGCAGCCGGTGCATTCTTATGAGATTGGTCTTTCGCTGCGCCCCAAGCGCGGCGAGCGTGTGAGCGGCGACAGCGCCGCCCACTTTGAGACCGAGGACGGCACGCTCTGCCTGCTGCTCTCCGACGGCATGGGCTGCGGCGAGGCCGCGCAGCGCGAATCGTCGATGGCCGCGCGGCTCTTAGAGCGCTTCCTGCGCGCGGGCATCGACGCGCCGCCCGCGCTCAAGACGCTCAACAGCGCGCTCTCTCTTCGCGCCGAGTCGACCGACAGCTTTACGACAGTCGACCTGCTGACGCTTTCGCTCCAGACGCTCGAGGGCGAGCTCTACAAGTACGGCGCGGCGCCGAGCTATCTAAAGCGCGGAGGCACGGTGCGCCGCGTGACCTGCTCGTGCCTGCCCGCGGGCTTGCAGGAGGGCTCGCCCCCGCCGGAGGCGACGCATATCAAGCTCTCGCCGGGGTGCTTTTTCGTAATGCTCTCCGACGGCGTGGCCGACTCGCTTGACGACGAATGGCTGCAAAACCTGCTTGCAGGCTGGGAGGGACATGATCCCCAGCAGCTCGTCGCGGCGATCTTGGCCGACAGTATGGAAAAGCGCGGCGGCACGGACGACGCTGGTGTTCTGGCGCTCTACATTCCCGAGGATTCGGGCGGCGCGCAGGCGGTCTGAACGCAGCAAAAATTTTCGCTCTTCCCGTATAGCGCCCGCCGCGGCGGGCATACTGGAGGCAGAATGTTTTTCCATCGGGAGGTGCTGCTTTCAATATGGTCAAGGGAACATCGCGGAGAGTGATCGTGGTCGACTCGCCGGATACGGAGCTTTTTGAACAGGCCATTTTCATCGTGCGCAACGACGCCATGAACCGAAACGGCGTCACGGCGCAGCGATTGGTAGACGAAGCCTGCCGCGTGGCGCGCACCTGCGGCCGCACGGCGACATGCAGCAAGCGCAGCTTTTTTAGGCGCGGCTCGCCCGCGCTGTGGGGCTGCATCGGCGCGGGCGGCATCGCGCTGGCATGGTTACTCAGCGTACTCATTTAGTCCATTGTTTTTTCTCCTCCGTTTTTGGGGCGCGGCGAAATTGCCGCGCCCGATTTTTTTGCGCAAAACGGCAAATCAGCGCAAATTTTTAATTTACAAGCGGTTATCAATAGACTATACTATAACCTACCGTATTTTATTTGACGAGGTTATTGCCATGAATGCTGACTTTTCCCGCACCCTTGCCCTGCTGCGGCAGGAAAAGGGGATCTCCCAGCGCAAGGCCGCGAAAGAGCTCGGCATTTCGCAGGCGCTTTTGTCCCACTATGAAAACGGCATCCGCGAGCCAGGGCTCGCGTTCGTCAAAAAGGCGTGCAACTACTACCACGTCTCGGCGGACTATCTGCTCGGGCGCACGCTCGATCGCGACGGCGGCATGATCGACGCCGAATCGCTCTACGATTCGAGCGATGAAAAGGGCACGCTGCGCGGCAGCATCGCCGCGACGCTGCAAAAGAAGATGCTTGTCAACACCGCGGGCGTCCTCTTCGAGCTGCTGGGCAAGACGAACGACCGCACGCTCATCACGTCGGCGGGCAGCTACCTTGGCGGCGCGTTCTACCAGCTCTACCGCGCGCTGCACCGCGCAAGCGGCGGGAAAGAGGGGTACTTCGGCTTAGATGCCACGGCCTACCAGTCCGGCGCGGTGGACGCGCAGATGCGCGCGGACTACATCGCCTACGCCTCCTCGCTCGCGCAGCTTTCCGAAAAGGACGGCGCGTTCGCCTCTATGGAGGATGAAGCGCTCGCGTCCCTCTACCCCGGCCTCATGCAGAGCGTGACGCAGGTACTCCACAGCACCGAAGAAAAGACGAATTCCCTGCTCGGCAGGAAATAAGAATTTCCCCTGCGGCAAGGTTTTGCCCGAGGGCAAAACGCTTGGACGCGCCATTTGGCGCGCGGCGCCGCCTTGCCGACAACAAACAGGAGCAACAACTATGAACGAAAAGAACATCCGAAATTTTTCCATCATCGCGCTCGTCAAGGCAAGTTCCGTATCCTTCGCTCAGGCTTAAAAGCCAGAGCTCACTCACTCCACTGCCTTTTCTCTCCCCCAAAAGTCTTTGACTTTTTGGGGACCCCTTTAACCACGGCAAGTCGTTTTCCCACAAGGGCTGAAGCCCTTGCGGGAACCCTTTTGATTGAACATCCTCAGGCGAAATGAATTCGCCCTGCGGCAAGGTTTTGCCCGAGGGCAAAACGCTTAGACGCGCCATTTGGCGCGCAGCGTCGCCTTGCCGACAACAAACAGGAGCAACAGCTATGAACGAAAAGAACATCCGAAATTTTTCCATCATCGCACACATCGACCACGGCAAGTCGACGCTGGCGGATCGGCTTCTTGAAAAGTGCAACGCCGTTTCTGCGCGCGAGATGGAGGACCAGATCCTCGACAACATGGACTTGGAGCGCGAGCGCGGCATCACGATCAAGGCCCGCGCCGTCACGTTCGATTACACCGCCGCCGACGGGCAGGTCTACACGCTCAATTTGATCGACACGCCGGGCCATGTCGACTTCAACTACGAGGTCTCGCGCTCGCTCGCGGCGTGTGAGGGCGCGCTGCTCGTCGTCGACGCCTCGCAGGGCATCGAGGCACAGACGCTCGCAAACACGTATCTCGCGATGGAGCACGACCTTGAAATTCGCCCCGTGCTCAACAAGATCGACCTGCCCGCCGCCGACCCCAAGCGCGTCAAGCAGGAGATCGAGGACATTTTAGCCATTCCCGCCGAGGATGCGCCCGAAATCTCCGCCAAGCAGGGCATCAACATCGACGCCGTGCTCGAAGACATCGTGCAGAACCTTCCCTGCCCGCAGGGCGACCCGAACGCGCCGCTTCAGGCGCTGATCTTCGACAGCTATTACGACGCCTACCGCGGCGTCATCGTCTACATGCGCTTGAAGCAGGGCACGATCAAGCCCGGCATGGAGGTCAAGATGATGGCCACGGGCGCAACGTTCAAGGTGCTCGAATGCGGCTTGATGCGCCCGCTGGGTCTGGAGCCTGCGAAGCAGTTAGAGGCCGGTCAGGTCGGCTACTTCACCGCAAGCATCAAGGACGTGCATGAGACGCAGATCGGCGACACGGTCACAGGCGTCGAGCATCCCGCGAGCGAACCGCTGCCGGGCTACCGCAAGGTGCGCTCGATGGTCTACTGCGGCATTTACACCGAGGACGGCAGCAAATACCCGGATCTTCGCGATGCGCTGGAAAAATTGCAGCTCAACGACGCGAGCTTAACGTTTGAGCCGGAATCGTCCGTCGCGCTGGGCTTCGGCTTCCGCTGCGGCTTCCTCGGCATGCTGCACATGGAGGTCATTCAGGAGCGGTTGGAGCGCGAATTTGACCTCGACCTTGTCACCACGCTCCCGAGCGTCATCTACGAGGTATACAAGACCGACGGCACGATGGTACGCGTCGACAACCCGCACAACTACCCCGACCCCGCGCACATCGAGCACGCCGAGGAGCCCTACGTCAAGGTGACGATCGTCACGCCGCCCGATTACGTCGGCAATATCATGCCGATGTGTCAGGACCGCCGCGGCGAATTCAAGGACATGCAGTACCTCGACACCTACCTTGTCGAGATGCATTACGAGATGCCGCTCAATGAGATCATCTACGACTTTTTCGACACGCTCAAGGCCAACACCAAGGGTTACGCCTCGCTCGACTACGAGCTCTCCGGCTACCGCCCGAGCGAGCTCGTCAAGGTCGATATCCTGCTCAACGGCGATCAGGTGGACGCGCTGTCGTTCATCGCGCACCGCGACAAGGCCTACGCCCGCGCGAGAAAGCTGTGCGAAAAGCTCAAGGACAACATTCCCCGTCAGCTCTTTGAAATTCCTATTCAGGCGGCCATCGGCGGGCGCATCATCGCGCGTGAGACCGTCAAGGCCATGCGCAAGGACGTTTTGGCCAAGTGCTACGGCGGCGATATCAGCCGAAAGAAGAAGCTGCTCGAAAAGCAGAAGGAGGGCAAAAAGAAAATGCGCTCGCTCGGCACCGTGCAGGTGCCGACGGAGGCGTTCCTCGCTGTCCTCAAGCTGGATGAATAAGAAAACCACGATCAGAAAGACAGTAAAGGAGTGCGATCAGATATGCTTTTGGATCATTATGTCAGTGCCATGGACAGCTGGAAAGGGCGCATCGACAGCGAGACCGATTACGACGCGTTTCGCTGGCACCAGTGGGTGCAGCCCATCGACCTGAACGACGACGGCGCGCCGTTCACCGGCAAGCTCGGCTTTGCTTTCATCGGCTTTTGCAGCGACAAGGGCGTCGCGCGCAACAAGGGCCGCACGGGCACGGCGCTCGCGCCGGACTTTGTGCGCGGCCAGATGTCGGGCCTTCCGTGCACGTTTTCACAGGAGGTCAAGCTCTACGACGCGGGCGATATCATCTGCGATGAAATTTCGCTCGAAGAGGGCCAGCGCGAGCTGGGCTGCGCCGTGGAGGAAATTCTGCGCCGGAACCTGTTCCCCATCGTGCTCGGCGGCGGCCACGAGACGACGTTCGGCCACTTCCAGGGCCAGCACAATTTCTTAAAGGACAAGGGCAAGACGCCGGAGCTCGGCATCGTCAACTTTGACGCGCACTTCGATCTGCGCCCGTACGACATGGGCAACTCGTCCGGCACGATGTTCCGCCAGATGGCGGATGTCTGCAAGGCCGAGGGCACACCGTATCACTATTTCCCCATCGGCATCCAGCAGCACAGCAACACCGTGAGCCTCTTCAAAAAGGCCGAGGAGCTCGGCGTCGACTATGTGCTCGCCAAGGATTTACAGGCCTCGAACTTAGAGTCCATCCTTGAGCGCATGGACCAGTTTCTCTATCAGTGCGACGATACGTACATCACCGTCTGCTCGGACGTCTTCTCGTCCGCGTTTGCCCCGGGCGTCAGCGCGCCGCAGTCGCTCGGCCTCGACCCCGAGATCGTGCTGCCGCTCATCAAGCATGTGCTGCGCACGCGCAAGGTCCGCGGATTCGATATCTGCGAGATCTCCCCGCGGTTCGACCAGGATAATACGACCGCCAACCTCGGCGCGGTCATTATTTTTGCGGTGGTCAATACATTGTGCAGGCTCAATGGTTTGAGCATCTGAAATTTCAGCGCGCCAGCGCTGCTCCTTATTCCCCTGCGCCGCGCAGGGGAGCGGACAAAGGGGGCCATTCTCTCACGTGAGAGAATGGCCCCCTTTAAATCCCCC
>ERZ827197.1375-NODE-1375-length-20043-cov-7.676606_pt1 | contig 20043 bp, 15 predicted proteins | sample MGYA00519867_ERZ827197 | MGnify/ENA primary metagenome ERZ827197 (study PRJEB31778, sample SAMEA3449278) | human gut metagenome | biome: human gut; feature: human-associated habitat; material: faeces | place: United Kingdom | collected 2010/2012 ...
TCTCGATGGGGGCAAAGATGCGGGAGATGTAGTTGATGACGGCCACCGAGGTGCCCACCGACATGCCGAACAGGGTCAGAAGCTGTGCGTTCCCCGAAGCGGAGAGCAGCATCACGATGCCGACCACAGCAGCATTCAGCAGCAGCACCACCGGCGAATAGACGGCATCATAAAAATTGGTGCGCTCCATGGCGGCATAGCTGTCACCGATGCACCGGTCATACCGGCGCTCCATGTAATCCTCCAGACCCAGCGCCCGGATGGTGCGGATGTTGTGCAGGGTCTCGGGCACCTGCCCGGAGACTGCGGCGACCGCGCGGCGGTTGTCCAGCTGCGCGGCCAGCATCCGCTTCTGGACGTAACGGGTGAACACAGCAAACAGCGGCAGAACCAGCAGCAGGATCAGCGCAAGGCCGGTGTTTTTTACCGCAATGACCCCCATGATGGAGATGATGCGGCAGGCATCTGCTGCCATGCTGATGATGCCGGAAGTGAACAGGGCTTCCACCGTGTCCACATCGCCTGAAAACCGGGCGGCCACCTCGCCGGGATTCTGCTCTGCCAGTGTACCGGCGGGCAGGCGGCTCAGCTTCCGGGACATCTCCGAGCGCAGGGCATGGGTCATCCTCTGGCCAAAGAGCACCAGCAGGCTTTCCTGCGACGAGGTGAGCACACCTTCCAGTGCAAGGCTGCCGAAGTAGAGCAGCACGGCCAGAAAGGACAGCGGGAGACCCGCGGTCAGACGGTCGATGACCCGGGCCAGCAGCAGGGGCGGCAGCAGGGATGCCGCCACCGAAGCTGCCACACACAGCACCGTTCCCACCGTGAGAAGGCGGTGCGAAGCCGCTGCCATCCGGACGGCAGCAAACACGCCGTGATGATTTTTCTTTTTCATGCGCCCTCTCCCCCTTTCAGGCCGGTCTGGCTTTCATACAGCTGGCGGTAGACCGGAACCGCTGCCATCAGCTCCTCGTGGGTGCCAACGGTGGTCCTGCCGCCCTCCATAAAAATGATCTGCTGCATCTGCGGAAAATGGTACAGCCGGTGGGAGATCAGGAACACCACCTTATCCCTGGCATACGCCTGCAGCTCGGCAAAGATCGCATCCTCGGTGCTGCGGTCCAGTGCCGAGAAGGGGTCATCCAGCACCAGCACCGGGCGGGGATGGGCCAGCGTCCGGGCCAATGCCAGACGCTGTGCCTGCCCGCCGGAAAGGCGGGTGCCGCCGCTGCCGATGACCGTCTCCGCGCCCTTTTCCATGGCCAGCACTTCCTCCTTCAGGGCAGCGGCTGCAAGCCACGGCATGGCATCCTGTTCGCTGCCGCAGAGGACATTATTCTGCACGGTGTCGGCGCTCAGTTCCGGGTCATGGCCCAGATACCCAACCGTGGCGGCGATCTGGCGCGGGGTCAGGGCGGAAAACTCCCTGCCGCCAAAGCAGACCGAGCCTTGATAGGGCGCTTCGCAGAGGAATACGCGGCCAAGGGTGGATTTTCCGCAGGCGACCGGGCCGGTAATGCCGATGATATCGCCGGGGTGAGCCGTCAGGCTCAGGCCGGAGAAGACAGGCTCTTCGCCATAGGAGAAGGCGAGTTCTTTCAGCGTCACATCCTGTGCCGCCGGGATCTGCAGGGCATCCAGCTGCTCGGGCGTTTTCATCAGGGGTCTGATGCGCTTCCAGGAGACCTCTGCCTTTTGCACCGCGTTGAAAAGCTTGGCCACCTTGGAGGATTTGACCACCAGCTTGGTGAAACAGGAAAGGAAGGTGGTGAAGGCGGCGATATCCCAGCTGCTCCAGCCAGTGCCCAGCACATTTTTTGCGCCGAACCACAGGATGAAGAGGGTCCCTGCCTCGGATGCCGCCAGATAAAGCGGCGGCAGAGCGGACTGCCACACGTTGTTCCGCACGGCAGTCTTTTCGGAAAGGCTCAGGGCCTCCTCGTATTTTTCCATCCGGGCCTCCTCGCAGCCGTAGATGCGGTAGGTCACGGCATTCCGGGCACGGTCCAGCGTAGCACTGCTCAGGGCACCGGCGGCTTTTTTATAAGCTGCACCGGCACGCTGCACTGGCTTTTTCATCCCTGCCGCGCAGACATAGGACACCGGAGTAAAAAGCAGGCCCAGGATCGCCAGCCGCCAATCGTATACCAGCAGCATGACCGCATAGCCCGCCAGCGCCACACCGGTGTCGAACACCTCCGTGGTGAACTTGCGCATTCCCTCCACGCAGTCGTCCACATCGGAGATGGCTTTGGTCATCAGCTCACCGGCCCCCTCTTTTTCCAACGCGGCCCGGCTCTGCCGCACCAGATTGGCGTACAGGATGCCCTTCATCCGGCGGTTGATGTTGTTGGCAAAGCGGCGCACATAAAAGCGTTTGATGAAGCGCGCCGCCTGCACCAACAGTGTGACTGCAATGTAGGCCAGCACAAGCAGCGCCATTTTGGCAGCAGTCTCACTGCCGCCCAGGATATCCGCCAGGCACTGGGCCAACCGGCCCTCGAACCATGGCGCAGCCAGCAGACCGATGTTATAGACAAGGCCCGAAAGGGTCACAAGGAGCAGCGGGAACCACTCCGCCCTGAAATAGGAGAGAACCCGGTCCGGGCGGAACGATTTATCTTTTTTCATGGGGCATTTTACCTCCTGCGGGTGTTCCATTCAGTATACCACGGTACAAAAAGCATCTGGACAGCTTTGTTCAGAAAAAAGCCATGACTGCAGGAACAAAATGCAAGATCATTGCAATGGTCACCGCTGTCATGGCGATCGGTTTTCTTTGTATGAAAAATGCTCCCATCGGCAGGATCTGCATTGCAGTGGTGTGGGTCTGCCATCTTCTGTATTTCACCTTGCGGGTCAAGACCATCAAGCCCACAGAGCAGACTCAGGAAAGTGCAGAATAGATCCCCCCGGGATACCATCAGATTGCAGGCATCCATGGCCCGCAGGGATAACAGTTACGTTCTTATCGGTTCACGAAATTCAGCGCCAGCACGAGCAGCAGCATGTGTACCGGGTAAAAGGCGTAGCAGGCATACTGGAACGGTTTGCTGTGGCAGCCCTGCCGCCCGCGATACAGCCAGATGGGGATCAGCGCCAGCAGTGCAAGCCCCTGCTGACACAGCTCAAACTCCATGCCGAACAGCCGGATGGGGTACATCAGCCCGCCCAGAAGCACCACGTTGATCCAGTACAGGGTCAGCACCTGTCCCAGCAGGCACCACCATTTCCGGCCCCGGAAAATGTAAAAAGCGAACACGGTCAGCACACCAGCACCGTAGTAATCCGTCATGCCCAGCGTTCCCAGCAGCGCCCCTGCTGCTGCCACTGCGGCGCACACCGGCAGCGAGACCCAGAGCTTTTGCTTTTTGCGCACCGTTTCCATCAGATGCACCCCCAGAAGCCCCAGCAGCAGCGTCCAGATCACGTTCTGATGCACCGGGTAGAACCATGTCCCGCCATACATCAGATCAAAGGGCACTTCCGAAAGCAGTGCAAACAACAGCAGCCTCAGGGCATAACGCTTCAGATTTCGGGTATGAAAGTAGCCTTCCACTGCCATAAATGCAAAGATAGGAAACGCCAGCCGCCCGGCACAGGTCAGCCAGTCCTGCGCCGGCAGAAGGGTCGCCCACAGGTGATCCATCAGCATCAGCGCCATGGCAATGATATGAAGTGCTGCTGCACTCAGGTCAATGCAATTTGCGGCAGCGGAACGAATCGGTTTGGTTGACATGATCATACCTCGTCTTTGTCTAAATTCAGCTGCTTTGTCTGGAATACGAACGACTCCCTCCAAGAATTGCAGCCCCGGCAGTTTTTTACCGCCGGGGCTGCAGCACTTCATCGCTTATCCCTCCGGTTTTGCACCGGCCATTTTGGATACGGCAAGCATCCAGGGCAGCTTCTGCCATTTGCTCTGCCTGCAAAATGGGGGATGCAGTGCACCCGCCCCGCAGGCGGAAAAATGCTCCCGCAGCAGTCTGCGGGACAAATTCAGAAAGGGTGGCTTGCCTGCCTGCCCATGGAGACGTAAGCACAAAAGCAGGAATGTGAGGAATGGCAAAGGACGGTTTCGGCGAAGAAACGTCTGGCGGTGGCGGAAAAGCCGAACGCAAGATTTTTTCAATGATGCTGGCTCGTAAGGTGAACCGGACCGAAACTTCCTTGCGGAACTGTGCAGCGTTATCGTTCATCTGCACCTGAACCGGCAGCCGCGTCCCCGGCGCTTGCCGCACCCAAAATGGCCGGTTGGCGGCGTGTCACCCTTTGGCGTTTTCCAGATAGGTCTCAAATGCTTCGGCAAAGCTGGCGTTCACATCAAAGGGGACTGCATAGTCCACCCGGGAGGTCACAAGGCACAGGTCGATCCGGTTGGAGGTCTCGTCTGCCTGCCGGTTCAGTTTGCTCAGCGCCGCATGGATGACCTTGCGGTCATAGTTGATGGTGGTCACCCGCTTCACATCACAGCGGTAGGAGATCTGGTTGCCCTCCGCATTGAAACGGTAGCCGGTGCCGCCGCCGGAAAGCAGCTGCTCGGAGCTGCGCAGGTCGTTCATTCGCTTGAAGGTGCGCGCCACGCTCTGCCGCGCAGCGTTCAGGCTGACCTCGCTGTCCATATCCATGTCCAGCGCATCCTTTGCCTTGCGGATAGCGGCAAACAGGCGGCTCTTCTCCTCCAGCAGATAGATCATGAACCGGGCAACGTCGGTGATCTGCTCTGCATATTCGGTCTGTGCCACGTCCATAACGGTCTCGTCCTCGGCCTCGGGCATCACCTTATGGCGCAGATAGGTGTTGGCCACCTTGGTCACGTTGGCATCGCAATCCAGAATGCCCTGCGCCTCGTCCAGCAGAGACTGGAGCTTGTTCTGGTAGCGGAATGCTTCCTTCAGGTTCATAGTCGTTCCCTCCATCTTGTTTTTTCTGCTTTCAGCTTACCACAGACTGCCCGCCCGCGCAAGCTTTCCGGTAAAATGAGCAAAACGCCCGCCCCGGCATGACCGGGGCAGGCGTTTTGCTTTTGCTGTGACACTTATTGGGATAAGAGATTGGCATTACTCAGCCGGCCACGCGCTCGGTGCGGCCTGCCTCCAGCATATAGCGCAGGAAGCCGGTCACGTCGGCGGGGTCGGTCACGGTGAGGTCAAAGCCCTTCTTGGGGGCAGTGTCCATCATCTGCAGCATGGAGCGTGCGGTAGTGTCCTTTTTCAGGTCGCAGGTCTTGCCGTTGTCCAGATGCAGCAGCACGCTGCCGTGGCTGGCAGAAAGCTGGCGCATGAAACGTTCCTTATCAAAATACTCGATACGAAGCATAGGAATACCTCCTTGATGAAATGGTTTATGTTACACTTGCCGTCCAGTCCTCTTTGGACTGACGGCGGGAGAATGGCAGTTTTGCCCGGCAGTGGAAACGCTTGCACAGCTTGCGTCCCGGCTGCCTTGGTGTTATACTGAGCTTGGAAGCTCTGATAGGATAATACCACAAAACAATCGCTAATAATAGAATAAAACCGCATAGTATATGCAACAAAACCGGCATTGACAAAAAACATTCAAAGTATTGCGGAAAGGAATTGGTGAATATGGCATATCAGACAAGCTGTGCCTCTTATACCAGCGGCCGGGTGGGGCTGTCCAGCGCTACTGCCGTGGTGGCCGATGCCGCCGGGCGGGAGCAGACCCAGCACGGCAGCCCACTGTTCCCTATCGCCTGTTACGCCGAGGATCTTTCCTGTTTTTCGGTGGCGTGGCACTGGCACGAGGAATTTGAGTTCATTCTGGCGGCACTGGGGCCCATCCATGTAGATGTGAACAAGACCCGGCTGACTTTGCAGACCGGGCAGGGGGTGTTCATCAACTCCGGGGCGCTGCACGCGGTAGAGCCTGCCGAGGGCAGGGCGCTGCTGCACTCCGGCGTGTTCCAGCCCCGGCTTGTCGGCGGCATGGACACCGTATTCTGGCAAAAACTCATCCGGCCGCTTTTGCAGCCGGGCACGCCGCCCTTCTTTTTGCTGGACGAGGCCGTACCATGGCAGCGGCAGGTACTGCTCTGCCTGCGGGAGGCGTGGAAGGGCGTGGCGGACGAGCCCTTTGACTACGAGAACCGGGTGCGCTACCACCTTACCGCTACCCTGCGGCTGCTCATTACCCAATGCGTCAGCGGCAAGGTGAAGGTATCGGAGCAGGAGCAGATCGCCTCGGAGCGGATGAAGCAGATGCTGCGCTATGTAGAGGAGCACTACGCTGAGGAGCTGACCGTGGAAAAACTGGCCGACTGCGTTGCCCTGAGCGAAAGTGCCTGTCTGCGCAGTTTCCGGCAGTTTTTGGGTATCACGCCCATCCAGTACGTCAAGCAGTTCCGGGTGGAAAAAGCCACCGAGCTGCTGCGCTCCACCCGGCTCAAGACCGGCGAGGTGGGGCTGGAATGCGGCTTTTCGGACGCGAGCTACTTTATCAAGACCTTCCGGGAGATCAAGCACTGCACCCCTCGGGAGTACCGTATCCGCTTCTGCTGAGCAAAAAGTAAAAAATGCCGGGCAGCTGCAAGCTGCCCGGCATTGCATTATAAAATTATCTTCTGCCAGCGCTCCGGCGGAATGACAGGCTCGGTGACAAAGGCCTCGGGGTTCGGGGCAAGAACATGGCGGGTGACCCGGAAAAGCCCCTCGGCGTCGCACAAAATGCATCTTGCATCGCCAAATTTTGTGTTCCGGGCTGCGCCGCAGTCCAGATACGCCTGTTCCAGCTTGACGAAATCCTCCGAGATGTGCGGCTGCTGTGCGTTGTAGTGGCGGCGCATATAGACGGTGTGCTGCGCCCCGGCTTCGTCCACCACGGTCATCTGCATGGGCTTGTCGGTCAGGCGGTTCGGCACGTTCAGTACCTCCTCCACGCTATGGATAAAGGTGTTGCGGGCGTGGGTGACCCCCAGCAGCAGCACTTTGCCGTGGGCTGCCCGCAGCCGGTCGTAGCAGCCGCCGGGAGTGCAGGGGGTGTTGGCGTCCAGCTCTCCTTCCAGATACGCAGCCGCCCCCTTGCCGTAAGCCGCCATGCTGTGGGTGGGGTGCAGCGAGCGCACCACCCCGGGGCGCTGCCGGAACAGCTCCGGCAGAATGCCCACACAGCACGGGCTGCGGCGTACATCGAACACTCGGTTTTCCTCGTTGATGAACCGCCATGTGTGGGTGGGCAGCAGCAGCAAGCCCTCCGCAAAAAACTCCATCAATGCGTCCAGAACCGTGTCTGCGCCGCCCTCCACCGGGCCGATGGACTTCATGGAGGAATGGATCAGGATGGTCTCGTTGCCTGTCAGCCCCATTGCTACAAGGTCGTGCTTGAGGTCAGCCTTTGTGTATGCCATGTCGTTTCTCCTTTTCGGGCATTTTGTCTGTACCCAGTTTACCGCCTTTTGTGCGGCAAAGCAAGCACGCACGCAAAAAAGGCAAACACCCTGTTGTATTTGCCGGAGACGAGCCGGTATCTGCGGGGTGTGTGCCCTTGCAGCTTTTTTAGTAAAATCCTGTATACAGCATATCATCTCGCAGCGTTACCGCGAAACAAGCACAGCGCCTTGCAATTATAGCAATTTGACAGTTGTTTCCTGTTTTCTTTGTGCATTTGGTACAACAGTCACTTGATTGCAGCATTTTATCAGCACTTTTCCCGCATTGCAAAGTGGTATATCAGTTTTTCAGTTTCAGGAACAGTTCCGTGCGCGAGTGCGCATTCTTGTATACAAGTATTCAAATCAAGTTCCATTCCAGCATTGACATTCAGTTGCTGTAACGGTACAATGATAATAAGCTTATATTTACCGGATAAATGGAGAACCACTATGGCTACATTACAGCACACTGATGAGCTCTATCATATTCTCGAGGACGAGATCTGCGCACTGAAGATCCTGCCCGGGGAAGCGCTGAGCGAAAACCAGCTGTGCAAGCGGTTCGGCGTTTCGCGCACTCCTATCCGCAGCGTTTTGCAGCGGCTGGAGCAGAACCGCTTTGTGCAGATCATTCCCTGCAAGGGCACCATTGTTACCGCCATCGACACCGGCGTGGTGGACCAGCTCATCTTCCAGCGTGTTGCGGTGGAGGGCATGGTGTTCCGGGATTTTGTGCAGAGCTGCTCGCCCATGGAGATCCTTGCGGTGGAACACCTTTATAATATGCTGCTGGAAGCCGCTGCAGGGCGCAGCGACCCGGAGAACTTTGATTTCAACCACTTCCTCAGCTGCGACCTTGCCATGCACGAGTACTGGTTCCACAAGACCAGCAAGGAGTACCTCTGGGAGCAGATGACCCGTCCGCAGGCAGACTATTCCCGCTTTATCCGTCTGGACATCGTGGGTGCACGCAACGTGTCCAGCGTCGTCAGCGAGCACGCCGAGATGCTGCGCATCCTGCGTGAGAAGGATCTGGACGCCATCGAGCCGCTGATGCGCACCCACCTGTACGGCGGTGTGAGCCGTATGGGCAGCAAGATCTACTCGGACGAATACCGCGGCTACTTCAAGCTGCCGGAGAACAAAAAATAAAGAAGGCCGCCGCACAGGAAACTGTGCAGCGGCCTTCTTCTGGTTGCGCCAGCAGGAGTCGAACCTACGATGGGGGAGTCAAAGTCCCCTGCCTTACCGCTTGGCGATGGCGCATCATGCAAAACAGTATAGCATATTTTCCGCTGTTCCACAAGAGGTGCGCCGCATTTTTGCAGCTTTTTCTGTGCGCTGTCTGCCGCACTTGCGGCGGTTTGGGTCGGTTTTTGGGCTTTGCGGCCGGGACCCTGCGTTTTCCATATCCTTCCATGTTTTTACGAAAGGCAAGTTTTGCGGGATGCGTTTTTCAAAAAACACAGTCCGCAGGGGGCACAAGATTCATATTGCAAAGGTGAAATTTATTTTTTTCCTGATTTTTCTTATTATTTTCTCAAAAGACTGTATTTTTTGTTGCGATTCTGGTACACTGGATGTGATAAAAATAAGTTGAAGAAACTACGCCGATGTCCGGGCTGTCCCCGGGCGGGGCAGTGTCTCCATCTTTGTGAAGGAAAGCGAGGGATCTCATGAAAAAATTCCTGAAAACGCTGGTGGTCGGGCTTTGCCTGTTCACGCTGCTGTGCTGCGCACTGCCGGCTGCATTTGCCGCCGACAAAACTTCAGGGAGCAAAAAGGAAGAGAACGTGTACGCCATTGGTATGGATGCCCAAGGCGGCATCTGCTCCACCGTGGTAACCTACACGAACCTGTCCGGCAAACTGGAGAGCACGCCCGAGCAGCCTACCATGACGGGCTACACCTTTGATGGCTGGTACACCGAGCCGGTGGGCGGCAGCAAGGTGACCACCTCCACCGTGTTCACCTCCGACGCCACCATCTACGCCCACTGGACTGCCAAGGCCGGTACTTCTACCGTGCCGCAGCCCACCACCCAGCCTGCCGCCACCCAGTGGCAAAAGTATGTAGGCCCTGCCCTTGTGGCCGGTGCCCTGCTTACTACCCTGCTGGTCGCCACCATGTTCTGAACACTGCTGTAAACACAATGACACCATTGAAGAAAGGGATCTTACCATGACTACTTCTACCATGAAAATGCCCGCCAGCTATTCCACCATCGAAGCCGAGGAGATGACCTATCTGGACGGCGGCGCCAGCAACGCTTATCAGTCCTTCCTGGACATCGGCAAGGTGTTCAACTACATTGCCCGCATCTTCTCCGGTGCAAGCTCCATCATCAACAATGTTAACGTCATCTACCAGTCCTTTGTATCGCTGAACAGCCTGCTGGGCAGCTTCGGCAAGTAAAAGCATCACCCCAAAGTTCAGATCCGGGAGCCGCGCTTTTTTCGAAAAGTGCGGCTCCCGTTTTTCGTACACACTGTAATTCAGTACATTACTGCGCAGCACTTCACGTTCCAGAATTGTGAACAACTTTTTAAGTTTTTGGGGGGTCAGTGGCCGTTTTTTGGACATTTTTAATATATAAAGCAAAAAAATGCGATATTTTTTCAGCTTTATCTCTTGATTTTGTATCTGATTTGTTATATTACTGTTACAGTGGGTGTGCTAGAATAAGGTTGTTTATAAAATGCCCTTCAGACCGCGTAAAAAATCGTGGCGGCAAGCGTTTTTTCAGGTATTTTTGTTAAGTAATTTCGTAATCTTCGAAAACCTTTTCGTTCTTTATGATTTGGGAGTATGTACACAAATGGCAGATCGTGAACTGCGGCGGATGCACCGCGCTGAACTGATAGAGATCATCTATGCGCTGAAGCAGAGCGAGGACCAGCTCAAGGCGCAGAACGCCGCGCTTACCGCGCAGCTGCAGGACCGGCAGCTACGGCTGGAAAGCGCCGGTTCCATCGCGCAGGCCGCGCTGGAGCTGAACAACGTGTTCGCCGCCGCGCAGGCCGCCGCCGATGACTATCTGCACTCGGTGCAGGCCAGTCTTGCGGACACCAACGCCACCGCCGCCAATACCCTTTCGCAGGCGCGCAGCGAGGCCAAGCGCATTCTGGAGCAGGCACAGGCAGACGCCGACAGCCTGAAAGCGCAGGCGCAGCAGGAATGCGACGCCATGACTGCCGCCGCCGCGCAAAAACGCACCCAGACCGAGGCCGACTGCAAAGCCATGGTGGAGCAGGCCGAGCAGGAGGTGCAGCAGCGCTGGCAGGCATTTGACCGCAAGGCCAACGATCTGCTGGACCAATACCACAGCACCGACGGTCTGCCTTCGGAGGAAACATGAAAAAACGCGATATCCGGTTCGCTTCCATCCCTTCCACCGAGGAAGTGGCCGCAGAACGTGAGCGTCTTGCGTACCAGAGCCGCTACCAGCGGGTGCTGCGCAGTACGATCTATATTCTGGTGGTGGTGGCCGCAGCAGCCGTGCTGCTGGCTACGCTGTTTCTGCCGGTGCTTCAGGTCTCCGGCGACAGCATGAACCCTACGTTGAATGATAAAGACATTATCCTGCTGGTAAAATCCAACCACATTGAAAACGGCGAGTTGTGCGGGTTTTACTGGCAGAACAAGCTGCTGCTCAAGCGCATCATCGGGCAGCCCGGTGATGTGATCGATATGGACGTGAACGGCGTAGTCTCGGTAAACGGCGTGGCGCTGGACGAACCCTATGTGGACGCGCTGACCGTGGGCGAATGCGACATCCGGTTCCCCTATCAGGTGCCGGAAAACCGCTACTTCGTGCTGGGCGACCACCGTGCCACCTCCATCGACAGCCGCAGCAGCGTGATAGGCTGCGTTGAAAAAAGCCAGATCGTGGGCAGGGTTTTCCTGAGGATATGGCCCTTGTCCAGCTTCTCGTTGATCCATTGACCCCGGGAGGAGGTATTTCGTTATGAACGACATTCTTAAAACGTACATGGAGCGGTTCCGCGAGAACCGGCACACCCTGCGGCGCTACACCGCATTTGTGCTGGCACTTGCCATGATCACCACCCTGTTCGTCAACTGGCAGTTGCATGGCGTGGGCATCTCGATGACCGCGCAGTACCAGTGCGGCGAGGAGGAGCACACCCACACCGCAGATTGCTACACCAAGGTGCTCATCTGCGGTTACGAGGAAGGCGAGCTTGAAAATGCGGACGAGGTGGCCGCCGCTGCTGCGACCAGCCAGCCCACCGTTGAGGCTGAGCCCGCGCCGCTGGCACTGGAGCCGCAGATCGAGTTTGTGCCCCACGAGCACACCGAGGACTGCTACACCGAGGTGCAGACCCTGACCTGCATGGAAGAAGAGCACGTCCACGGTGACGACTGCTTCGACCCCGAGGACGGCACCCTGATCTGCGAGAAATTTGAGCATACCCACGATGAAAACTGCTATACCACCGAGTACGAGCTGACCTGTGGACTGGAAGAGGGCGAGCTTGTGGAGCAGGTGGTGGAGCCCACCCAGAGCGCCGAGCTGGCGGCTATGGCCGTGGCCGAGCCTGTGGCACTGGAGCCGACGGTGGACACCGTGGAGCCCATCTACCACCACCACACCGACGCCTGCTACGAGGAAGTGCTTACCTGCCCCCTGCCGGAGCATCACCACACCGTAGCCTGCCTGAGCGACACCTCCGCCGACGTTGAGACCCCCGAGGAGTGGCAGGCCGCCAACGACGAGGCCGTGATGACCGGCAACTGGGACGAGGACCTGCTCAGCGTGGCAAAGACCCAGCTGGGCTACGAGCAGAGCGAGAAAAACTTTGAGATCGACCCCGCGGACGGCGTGACCCTGCACTACTACTCCCGCTACGGCCAGTCTTACGGCAACCCCTACGGCGAGTGGGATGTGATGTTCCTCTCCTACTGCCTGAAGTACGCCGGTATCCCCCAGAGCGCCATCCCGCAGGAGGCCAGCGTGCTTTCCCTGCGCAGCTCCATGAGCGACATGGACTGGCTGCTGGACGGCGAGGACGGCAGCGCCGCCAATGTGGGCGACATCGTTATTTATAATAAGTACGTCACCCGCACCGTGGCTGTGGACAGCAGCGCCGATGGTGCAGCGGACGATCTGGACGACCAGTTCAGCATGGACGCTGAGGGTGAGAACGGCGCAGCGCTTGAAACTTCCGGCGCTTCTGCGTTGGATGCAGCCCCTGCCGCCGAGGATGCCCCCGCTGCCGACAGCGTGATTACCCCCGATCTCCCCGACACCGCTAACCCGGAGCAGCCCGCCGCAAAGCCGGTGGACAGCACCAGTACCTCTGCATCCGGCGCGGACACCCTTATCCCCAGCGTGGTGTCCCCCGCTGCCGAGCCGCAGACCACCACCGTGACCGACGCTCAGCCCGTGGAGACCGTGGGCATCGTGAGCGAGGCGGACGACGACACCCTGACCGTCATCTCCGGCGACGTGGACGGCAAGGTGGCTGAGGTCACCCTTTCCAACGCCGAGGTTCTGGCCGTGGTGGATGTTGCCGCCGCCCAGTACGCAGACGAGATGCTCTCCTCTGCCGTTGACGGCGCACTGAAAGCCCCCGATATGCTTACGCTGGCGGGTGAGCCCATGACCGTAAGCACCACGACCGTTGGCTCTGCCTTGGACGGTACTAATTATGTTACTGATTTCAAGATTCAGAAGCAGCAGGGCAGCCAATACGTTGATGTTGCCACCAGCGTTGTCACTGACCAAATGCACGGCTACCTTGAACTGAAGGATATTCCGGCTCAGGACATTGCAAGCCATGACTACAAGGTTAAAGTAGCTTTGCCGGAGGCTTTTGACTTGCAGAGCGTTGCTTCGGAAACTGGCGACTTGATCGATCCGAACTATACCGGTCCAAAGGGCAGCGTTTGTGGCACCTACCAGTTTGTAAAGGAAAACGGTAAGTGGTACGTCCTGTTCACCTATGACCGTGATTTTATTCATCAGGATCAGGTGTCGAATACCACCAAGGTCAGAAGTACAGTCAACTTTGATTTCCGGTGGGACCAAACCAAGGTCACGACCGGCGGGAGCAATGAGTTTAAGGTCAACGAAAAAGCAAAGGTCACCATTTATATTAAGCGCGAAGAAAGCACCACGCCCGGCGAGGAAAAGAAATTCAGTCTGGATAAACAATCTGCCGGGCTTAAGTACGACGGCAAGAATGCTTACGTTGATTACACTGTAAAACTTACCCTGAAGGAGGACAGAGCAGCCCCCCTGACGCTGACCGATACACTCACAAATCCGTCCGGGGTCACCTTCGACTATGTTGACACCTTCCTCCAAGTTACTGGCCCGGATGGTTCTGCGCCCGACATTTCTTGGGCAGATACCACAGGTAGTACGGGCAAAATGATCACCTTGGGCACTAGTGGTCAGACCCTGCAAAAGGGCACCTATACCATCACTTACCGCGTCAAGGCTGATAATTTTGGCAGCACAAGTTACAACGGGGACTATTTAAAAAACTTTATCAAATTTGGTGATGATGTAGAAGGTACTTCCACCTCTATCAAAACAAAGGATATTGAAAAATCGGGCAAGCTCAGCAAAGACGGCGAGATCATCACATGGACTGTCAAGATCAACAACGGTGACGTCATGCGTTATCTGCCTAGCAACGCTAAATTTACCGATACGATCGACACAGATCAGGAATTTGTTGCCGGTTCTTTCAAGGTCACAAAGACCGATGCAGACGGCAACAAGACCAAGCCCACAGCATCAGATGTCTACGACAGCACAAACAAGACCCTCACCTACCAGCTTGCGGAAGGCTTCAACAAGTATGAGATCACCTACCAGACAAGGGTCACAAAAGCTATCCCTCTGACCGGTCTGGATGTCAAAAACACCGGCAATCTGGAGGGCGATGGGCTGGACAGCAGCTCTGAAGGCACTGTCCACATCGACTCGGATGTTCTTACCAAAGAGGCAGTTGGTGAGCCGACTAATAATGGTACAGAGGCCACCATGCAGTGGAAGAGCACCATCAAACCGACAGATGTCAGCAGCTATATTTACTACGATTACAGTAACGCAGTGCAGGATGCAGACGGTAAAAACCGCAAGGCGCAGGAGATCGACCTTGCCTCTATTGTGGTAAAGGACAAGGATGGGAATTCTGTTTCCGTTACGCCCGTCGCATGGAACTCCGGTGAAACAGATGATTACGACAAGGATCTGGGTCTGTTTATGATAGACTTTAAAGGCATTACTGCATCCGGTCCAATGACCATTACCTACACAACAAAATGCTCTATCGTCCAGCAGCTGCCAGGCTACGGTGCAACGGTCAAGAACCACTGCCGCATCAATAATGGCACTGTGGCAACCGCTGAGCAGAAAATTACAAAAGGCTCTGACACGATAAGTTACTTCTATAAGTATGCTTGTGGTTGGAATTGGACGAACATTCAGAGCGGCAGCGGCAGTACTACCCTGCAGCCCGGCCAAAAGCTGCCTTGGACGATCGAGCTCAACGCGGATGGAGTGCTGAAATGGGAAAATGACACCAAATGGGTCATTACCGATACCATTCCCCGCGGTCTGGTTCTGGACGAAAGCAGCGTTCAAATCAAGAACCATGGCGTTGCCCTGCCCGCTACATCTACAGTCACCAAAAACGCAGACGGAACCACCACGCTGGTAATCACCATGTTGCCGGAGTCGTTCAGTTATACAAATAACGGTGTGACTGAGATCCGCAAGCAAATCAATATCACCTACGACACTACGCTGGATCCTAAATGTACCGACATCTGGAATGACAATACCGCATCGTTTAAGAACGTTGCCAAGTTCGAGCGCAACGGCAATACGATAGGTGATACCTCCTTTACCGAAACAGTCGAGCGCAAAGTTGTTGGCAAGAGCGGTACTTTTGACGAAACCACCGGTCTTTTGACCTATCAGGTCAAGCTGAACCCCTACGGTGCAACGCTGAATGGCGGCGAGCCTATGGTCCTGCAAGACGTCATGACCGTGCCCTCTGATTTGTGGGCTGATGGGTCTGGCACCAAGCGTGTAACGCTGGAAGGCATCTCTGTTTTTGATGCCAATCTGCAGGCAGATGGTACGCTGGAAGCAACCACATGGCGTGCAGACCTTACCTGTGTAGCCGGAAAGTTTGATGACGATGCCGCCGGAAATAACGTTGACACGTCCACCTACTATTCCAAGTACAGCAGCAATAGCAGCCACCAGCTTAAGGCATGGACAATGGTACCCGATAGCACCCCGCTTGTGCTGGTTTTCCATTACCGAGTTAATACGGAAGGTCTGGTTAAAGGCAATACCTTCACCTTTGAGAACACTGCAGAACTGAATGGCAAGTGGAAGAACGAGCAATGCAGCACCAGCTTTACTTCCAGTTCGGGAGCTTCTGCCGGTATCGACTTCAACTCCAACCGCTTGACCATCGTCAAGTACTCCGGCACGCCAGACAAGGTTCTGCCCGGTGCAGAGTTCAGTCTGGAAAAGTATAACGCTACCACTGGATGGAAAGGCGAAAAAACTGATATAGTGACCAACACCAGCGGCAACGTAACGCTTGGCAGTCTGGACGTTAACACCTTCTATCGCTTGAAGGAAACACAAGCGCCTGATGGTTATCGGACACCGAATAATTACCATTATTTTGTAATTTCTGACAATAGTCACAGCTACACGGCCTCTGGCGTTCCCGACTTTAAGAGTACAGATACCTTTAGCGAGTACAAGTTGGCTGAAGGGCAGATGTTTGGCAGCTTCTACTACTACTGCGAAAACACCCCCAATGACAACTCTGACTACGTTCTCCCCTCTACCGGCGGCACCGGTACACTCCCGTATACAGCCGTGGGCGGCACAATGATGCTGACCGCGCTGGCATATAGTTTTATCCACCGCAAGCGCAGACGCGAAGGGAGAGCAGATGACTAAACTGCACTTTTCTGCTGGCGTGCCGGGGCTGAGCCCCCGCCCGCCCAGCGCAAAGTTTACGCGATAGACCAAACAAAACTACACCCCTACCCCCTGTGCAAAACGCAGGGGGGCGGCAAGGGGCAGAAAAGAAAGGGGCTTTTTTCATGAAAAAAGCAATGAAAAAACTCATGGCTGCACTGCTGGCAGTTGCTATGGTTTGCGCCATGGCCATTCCGGCGTTTGCAGCTGGTGGTGCTGGTGCTACCACTGGCGAGGGTAAGATCACCATTAATAACGCTGTTATAGGTCATACCTATAAGATCTACCGTATTCTGAATTTCAGTACAATGATACTGCTAAGTCCTTCCGCTATGAAAAAAATGATAAGTGGGGAGCTTTTGTTGAGGATCAGACGACCTATTTATCTGTTGATTCCAAGACCGGTGTTGTTACTTGGGCAAACTCTGATAACGCAGATAATGGCACTGCTATCAAGGCACTTGCAGTAGCTGCCGGTCAGTATGTTAAGGATAAGGAGGATGCTGGCCTCACTGCTGACGACTTTAAAAAAGCAACCTCAAGCACTGTAACCTTCGATAACCTGCCCCTCGGCTGGTATCTGGTGGTTTCTGACCTGACCAACGATGCGATCTGCTCCATTGATACCACTGCAAAAGAAGTGACCATCAAGGAAAAGAACGGTGTCCCCACTGTGACAAAGGAAGTTGAGTACGCTTCCGGCTCTTGGGGTCAGGGCAACGACGGCAACGTTGGCGATACCGTAAACTTCCAGACCACCATCTACGTGACCGATGGTAACCCCACCAACTACGTTCTGCACGATGAGATGTCCAATGGTTTGGACTTTAAGGAAGACACCATCGTTGTTAAAAAGAATGACGAACGGTTTACTGACTACACAGTAGTAACCCCCACCGATAATTGCACTTTTGAGATCAAGTTTAACAAAAACTCTCTGCATACCAACGATAAGGTGGTTGTAACCTACTCCGCTACCATTAACAGCAATGCTGTGGTTGGTACTGCCGGCAACGAGAACGAGACTTGGCTGAAGTATGGCAACAATGGCGAGACAACCCACGGACATACCAAGACCTATACTTGGAAATTCAATATCCTCAAGTACTTCACCGATAGTAACGATGACAAGAAGTATCTGGCTAATGTTGAGTTCGTGCTGTACCGCAAGAATGCCGACGATAAGGCTGAGTACGCAAAGTTCGATCCCAACAACAAACTGACCGGCTGGACTGAAAATGAGAGTGAAGCCGGTAAGCTTACGACTAATGCAAACTCTAATGTTACCGTTAAAGGTCTGGACAAAGGCACCTACTTCCTGAAGGAAACCGCAACTCCCGTCGGCTTCAACGGCCTGACCTCTGATGTGGAAGTTCAGATTGACAGTAGCTGCAACACCCTCAGTGGCGCTACTTACACGGTCAAGTATAAGATGGCCAATGCCAATGATGAAGATTTTACGGATACCGATGATGAAAAGGTTGTTCCCATTGAGAACAACCGCGGCACTACCCTGCCCGGCACCGGCGGCATCGGCACCACCATCTTCTACGTGGTTGGCGGCGGCCTGATGGTTGCAGCAGCCATCCTGCTCATTACCAAAAAGCGCATGGAGAACCACTAACTTCTCCGTTTTCCCCGCACAGAGCGGGGCTGTAAAGCCCCCTGCTCTGATCCTGAAACTATAACGTTAGGGAGTAGCCCATGAAAAAGAACAAAAGCACCATAATATTGATCCTCGTCTTTTTCGTGGGTCTATCCGTGATGTTATACCCCACTATCAGCGATTACGTCAACCAGCGCAACCAGTCCCGCGCGGTGGCAAGCTACGCGCAGGACGTGGACAAAATGACCGATGCGGATTACAGCGCCTACTTTGACGCCGCCGATGCCTTTAACGCACAGGTGGCCGCCAACGAAAACGCCCTTCACCGCCCGGGAGAAGCCCTCGTAGTCCTTCTCCATCTCCGTCAGCAGACGGATGCGGTCCTCCATGGCGGCCAGCTGCCGGCGTAGCTGTTCGGCTTGCTGGGCGGCCTCCTGGGCCCGGCGGCGCCGGCCCTCCATCTTCAGGCTGTGGCCCTGGATGACGTTGGCGGCGGCCTGCTCCTCCTCCCGGGCGGCAGTCAGGGAGGCGTTGTTTTCTTCGGCCTCCCGGCGGCATTGGTCCAGCTTTTCCCGGGCGGCGGCGCTGTCGGCGGCGATGGCGGCCTGCCGGGCCTGGGCCTGAGTCCGGGTGGCGTCCAGAGCGGCCAGCTCCGTCCGGCCCCGGGCGGCATCGGCCACGGCCAGGGTCTCCTTGGCCCGCAGGGCCTCGGCCTCCTGCTGGGCGCTTCCGGCGCTTTCGGCCAGCTGCCGCAGGGCGTCCATCAGCTCCTCCAGCTGCCGGGCCAGGTCCTGGGTCTCCGCGTCGATCTGGTCTATGCGGTCTGTCAGGGCGTCGGCCTGGGCCCGGAGATTACCGGCCCGCTGCTGGGTGTCCGCCAGCTCCCGGTCCAGCCGCTCCAGGGTCTGCTTGTCATGGCTCAGGCTGTTTTCCAGCACGGCCATGGCGGAGGTCTCCTCCTGGGCGGCGGCGTCCAGCTGGGACACCTGGTCCCGCAGGGCCTCGGCCCGGACATCGTTGTCCCGGATCTTCTCCAGGCTCTCCTCCCCGGCGGCATACACGGCGTCCAGGTCCGCCTGGGCACGCTGGCGGTCCTCCTCTGCGGTCCGCAGATCGGCCTCCAGCTTCAGGGCACCGGCCCTCAGGGCCTGGAGGTTTTCCAGCCACACGGAGATCTCCAGCCCCCGCAGCTCGTCCCGCAGCACCAGGTATTTCTTCGCCGTTTCCGCCTGCTGCCGCAGAGGTTCTACCTGCAGCTCCAGCTCGGCGATCTTGTCGTTGATGCGCACCAGATTCTCCTCCGTGCGCTGGAGCTTCCGCTCGGACTCCTCCTTGCGGTGGCGGAACTTGCTGATGCCCGCCGCCTCCTCGAACACCTCCCGGCGCTCGCCGCTTTTCACGGACAGGATCTCGTCGATCTTGCCCTGGCCGATGATGGAGTATCCCTCTTTGCCCATGCCGGTGTCCAGAAACAGCTCCGTTACATCCTTGAGACGAACGGACTGGCGGTTGATGTAATATTCACTCTCCCCGCTGCGGTAATACCGACGGGTCACCGCCACCTCGGACTCCTCCATAGTGGGAAAAATATGCCCCGTGTTGTCCAGCACCAACGTCACCTGGGCAAACCCCACCGGGGCCCGCTTTTCCGTGCCGCCGAAGATGACATCCTCCATCTTCGCGCCGCGCAGCGATTTGCTCGACTGCTCGCCCATGACCCAGCGGATCGCGTCCGACACGTTGGACTTGCCGCTGCCGTTGGGGCCGACGATGGCGGTGATATCCTCACCGAAGTTCAATACGGTTTTATCGGGAAAGCTCTTAAATCCTTGAATTTCGAGCGCTTTTAAGTACATTCCGTGATCTCCTTTGTGCAAGGGAGTAAAAATGGGCAGAATAAGACATATTTTAACTTATGTACTATACCATTTTCCCCCTCGTTTTTCAAGAGCGAATGATGAACAGAGTGTAAAAAAGACGCCCGTCGGGCGTCTTTTCGCTTCATTTTTCCTGTGCCGCGCGTTTCCGCCGCGACTTCGTCGCCGCACGGGATGCGGC
>ERZ827197.1382-NODE-1382-length-19985-cov-7.463322_pt1 | contig 19985 bp, 18 predicted proteins | sample MGYA00519867_ERZ827197 | MGnify/ENA primary metagenome ERZ827197 (study PRJEB31778, sample SAMEA3449278) | human gut metagenome | biome: human gut; feature: human-associated habitat; material: faeces | place: United Kingdom | collected 2010/2012 ...
TGTTTCGCGGCTGCATCCGCGGCTGCCGCTTCTGTCAGGCGGGGTATGTCTACCGTCCCGTGCGCAACCGCTCGGAGGAGCTGCTGCGCGGCTACGCCGTTGAAGCCGTCGAGGACTCGGGCTATCAGGATATGACGCTCTCGTCGCTCTCGACGTCCGACTATCCGCACCTTGTCGAGCTGTGCGACGACTTAGAGGACTTCTGTGCCCAGCGGCATGTGACGCTCGCGCTGCCGTCGCTGCGTGCGGATAACTTCTCCATGGCGCTGATGGAGCGGCTGCAAAAGGGCAGAAAGACCGGCCTCACGTTTGCACCCGAGGCGGGCACGCAGAGACTGCGCGACGCCATCAACAAGAATCTGACGGAGGAAGATCTGCTCGAATCCTGCCGCCGCGCGTTTGCGGGCGGATACAGCGCGGTCAAGCTCTACTTCATGCTCGGCCTTCCGACCGAGACGGACGAGGACGTGCTCGGTATTGCCGACATCGCGGCCCATGTCATGCACGCCTGGCGCGAAAGCGCACTCAACAAGACGCGCGGCGTGCGCATCACGGTGTCGACCTCGTGGTTTGTGCCAAAGCCGCACACGGCGTTCCAGTGGGAGCCGCAGATCCCCATTGAAGAGTACGAGCGCCGCGTCAAGCTCCTGCGCGAGGCGATGAACACCAAGTCCGTCACGTACAACTGGCACCCCTCGCCCACGAGCTTTATGGAGGCGGTCATCTCCTGCGGCGACCGCCGGCTCGGCAAGGTCATCGAGACCGCGTGGCGCAAGGGCGAAACGCTCAGCGCGTGGGAGGACTATTTTGATCTGAACCGCTGGATGGAGGCTTTTGAGGAGTGCGGCCTTGACCCGCACTTTTACGCCAACCGCCGCCGCAGCGAGGATGAAATTCTGCCGTGGAGCATGATCTCCTGCGGCGTTGCACCGGGGTATTTGAAGCGTGAGCACGCGCTGAGCTATGAGGGCGTGACGACGCCGGACTGCCGCACGCACTGCAACGCCTGCGGCGCAAACTGCCTGGTGGGAGGGAAATGCGATGTCTAAATTGCGGCTGGTTTTTGTCAAGGAGCATCAGGCGTCCTACATTTCGCATCTTGACGTGATGCGCACGTTCCAGCGCGTGTTCCCGCGCGCGGGCCTTTCTATCAAACACTCCAACGGCTTCCACCCGCACCCGATTCTGTCCATCGTGCTGCCGCTGCCCGTGGGGCAGTCGAGCGACTGCGAGATCCTCGACTTTGAAAGCGTGGAAGACAGCACGGGCGAGGGCGTGGCCGAGGCGCTGAACACCGGTATGCCTGCAGGCCTTCGCGTGCTGGACTGCTATTGCGTGACGCGCCCCGTGCGCGAGATGGTCAACCTGCGCGCACAGCTCGAAATGGAATACGACAACGGCGTGCCCGAGGGTGCGTGCGAGCGCATCCGCGAGTTTTTTACGCAGGAGGAGATCTTTGTCGAAAAGAGCACGAAGCACAAGGGCATGACCGAGCTCAACATTGCGCCGCTCATCCGCTCGCTCACGCTGACGGAGGGGGAGGGCGTGATCCTCGCCGATGCGGTCGTCGCCGCGCAGGACCCGGGCCTCAACCCCGCGCTGATCGGCGCGGCGGTCGCGCGGCACCTGCCGGAGATCGCGCCGGACTTTGTTCGCGTGCGCCGAAAAGAGGTCTACGACGCGGAAATGAACGTTTTCCGCTGATTTCTGCCGTGTTTTTGCAAATAATGCTTGCATTCCCGTTGGGGATGTGATATGCTACCATAGCTTGAAAAGGGCGGTCCTCTGCCGTGCGCGGGTGAAAGAGTCCCAACAGTGCCGAAGAAAAGCGGTCAAGAACGCCTATAAATAGGAGGAAAATATCCATGGATCTCATCAAAGAGCTCGAATCCCAGCAGCTGAAAAAGGAAATGCCCGTCATCAACGTCGGCGACACCGTCCGCGTTCATGTCAAGATCAAGGAAGGCTCCCGCGAGCGTATCCAGGTCTTCGAGGGCATCGTCATCGCGAAGAAGCACGGCGGTCTTGAGGAGACCTTCACCGTTCGTCGTCTTGCCTACGGCGTCGGCGTCGAGAAGGTGTTCCCCATCCACTCCCCCCTCATCGAGAAGGTCGAGACCGTGCGCAGCGGTTATGTTCGCCGCGCCAAGCTGTATTACCTGCGCGGCCGCGTCGGTAAGGCTGCCAAGATCCGCGAGAAGCTGTAAGGCAGATTCTTTGAGAACAAAAAAGCATGGCGTTTCCGCCATGCTTTTTTTGTTGCCTTTTTCAAAAAGCGTGCTACAATAATACATTAGAAAATCAGGCGCATTTTGCCGCAGAGGGAGACTGTTAGTCCGCCGCTGCGCGGCGCTGGGTTTAGGAGACCGAAATGGACGAATTTGATCAGAAAATGGAGATCAGCGAGCAGCCGCAGGAGGAGATCGTGGAAAAGATCCCCGGACGCGACGTGTATGAGACGGTCTCGTCTCTCGTCTCGGCGCTGCTGGTCGTTGTGCTGGTGTTTACGTTTCTTGTGCGGCTGATGGGCGTTTCCGGCCCGTCAATGATCCCGACGCTGCAGGACGGCGACCGGCTTCTCGTCGTCAACTCGCTGCTCTGCGGCGACTATCAGGTCGGCGATATCGTCATCGCGCGCAAGGAGACCTTTGACTCGAAGCCCATCGTCAAGCGCGTCATCGCCACCGCGGGCCAGACCGTGGACATCGACTTTAACTTGGGTCAGGTCTATGTGGACGGCGAGCTTCTGGACGAGGACTACATCAACGACTACACCTATCGCGAAGAGGGCACCGTGTTCCCGCTTACCGTGCCGGAGGGCGAAGTCTTCCTCATGGGTGACAACCGCAACCATTCGAACGACAGCCGCGATTCCTCGCTCGGCACGGTGGACACGCGCCTTCTGATCGGCAAGGCGGTGTTCCTCGTCTTCCCGGGACGCGACTATCTGACCGAGCAGCGCGAGTTTGGCCGCATCGGCCTTTTGCAGTAAAGGGGGACGGGCAAATGCAGTTGGATTCTCTGAGCTGGTTCCCGGGGCACATGACCAAGACCCGCCGCATGATCACGGCGGAGCTCGGCAACGTGGACGCCGTGTGCGAAATTCTGGACGCGCGCATCCCGATGAGCAGCCGCAACCCCGATGTGGACGAACTGACGGCGGGCAAGCCCCGTTTGATCGTTTTGAACCGCGTCGATCAGGCCGACCCTGAGATGACGAAAAAGTGGGCGGCGTATTTCCGCTCGCTCGGCTGCGCCGTCATCGAAACGGACGCGAAGCAGGGCGGGGGCGTGAAGCAGTTTTCTTCCGCCGTGCGCACGCTGCTGCACGATAAGATCGCCTCTTACGAGGCCAAGGGCCAGATCGGCCGCGTGCTGCGCGTGATGGTACTCGGCATCCCGAACGTTGGCAAGTCGACGTTTATCAACAAGGTCTCCGGCCGCAAAAGCGCCAAGGCGGAGGACCGCCCCGGCGTCACGCGCACGAAGCAGTGGGTGCCGGTCGACAAGACGCTCGAGCTCCTTGATACGCCAGGCATCCTGTGGCCGAAATTTGAGGACAGCAGCGTCGGCGTGCGTTTAGCCTTCACCGGCGCGATCCGCGACGAGGTCATCGACATCGAAGAGCTCGCCATGCGCCTGATGGATTACCTCGGCAAAAATTATCCCAAGGCCATCGAGGAGCGCTACAAGCTCACCGTTTCGGAAGAGGACGACGGCTATGCACTGCTCGAAAAGGCGGGGCGCAAGCGCGGCTTTCTGATCTCCGGCGGCGAGGTCGACACCGAGCGCATGAGCCGTATCCTGCTCGACGAGTTCCGCGGCGGCAAGCTCGGCCGCTTTACGCTCGAATTCCCGCCGGAGGGCGAGCGCACATGAGCGTCAACCTACACTACGAGGACAAAGCCCGCTCCGCGGGCTTTTCATCCGTCTGCGGCGTGGACGAGGCGGGCGCGGGGCCGCTGATGGGCCCTGTGTACGCCGCCGCCGTCATCCTGCCGGAGGGCTGTGAGATCGAGGGGCTGAATGACTCCAAGAAGATGACGGAGAAAAAGCGCGAGGCGCTGTTTCCCATCATCTGTGAAAAAGCCGTCGCCTACGCCATCGCGTCCGTCGGCGAGAAGGAGATCGACGCAACGGATATTTTGAGCGCACGCATGAAGGCGATGCAGCTCGCCATCGATGCGCTGCAAATCCCAGCGGACTATGCGCTCATCGACGGCAACCGCGACCACGGCGCGTCGGCAAAGATCACCACGCCGCACGAGACCATCGTCGGCGGGGATGGCGCGAGCTTATCCATCGCCGCGGCGAGCGTGCTGGCGAAGGTCAGCCGTGACCATTATGTGGTCGAAGTGCTCGACCCGATGTATCCCGAGTATCAGTTCGCCAGGCACAAGGGCTACGGCACAAAGCTCCACTACCAGATGCTCGATCAGTACGGCCCGAGCCCCGTGCACCGCATGACGTTCCTCAAAAAGTGGGAGGCGCGGCGATGAGCACGAAGCAGGACGGCGACTGGGGCGAGGCGCTGGTCGAAAAGTATCTGAGCGAGCGCGGCTGCCGCATCGTGGAACGAGAGTGGCGCTGCCGCTTCGGCGAGATCGACCTCATCGCCGAGAAGGACGGCGTGCTGCTGTTCGTCGAGGTGAAGCTGCGCACGAATTTGCAGTACGGTGCGCCGCGCGAGTACGTCACGGTGAAAAAGCAGGAAAAGCTGCGTGCCGCGGCGCTTTTGTACTTGAGCGAGCGCGAGCTGGATGTGCCCGCCCGCTTCGACGTGGCGGAGGTCTACACCGATGTGCGCCGCAGCGCGGGCAAAACGCGCATCGCCTACATCGAAAACGCATTTTGATCTGACTTTGGAAGGGAGGCACGCGATGGCATTATACGCGATCGGCGACCTGCACTTATCGCTCGGCACGAACAAGCCCATGGACGTGTTCGGCCCCAAGTGGGCAAACTATGTCGAGCGCATTCGGGAAAATTTCTCGAAGCTCAACGATGACGACGTCATCGTCATCGCGGGGGATATCTCGTGGGGGATGTCGCTCGAGCAGTCGCTGCCGGATTTTCAGTTTATTGACGCGCTGCCGGGGAGGAAGATCCTCTTAAAGGGCAACCACGACTACTGGTGGGGCACGGCGTCGAAGATGAAAAAGTTTTTTGCCGAGCACGACATCACAACGCTCGATATCCTCTACAACAACGCCTTTTTCTACGGCGACCACGCCATCTGCGGCACGCGCGGCTGGTTTTATGAAGAGGACGCCGCGGGCACGCACACGGGCAAGATGCTCGCGCGCGAGGCGCTGCGGCTTGAAGCGTCGCTCAAGGCGGCGGAGGGGAAGCCCATCTACTGCTTTCTGCACTATCCGCCCATCTATCAGGGCTACAAGTGTCCCGAGATGCTCGAGCTTCTCGACAAATACGAGGTCGAGCGCTGCTATTACGGGCATCTGCACGGCTACACGCACCGCCGCGCGTTCGAGGGGATGCGCGAAAAAACCGAATATGCGCTGATCGCGGCGGATTATGTCGCCTTTCAGCCTGTAAAAATTTGCAATTAAGACATAAATTGATGCAAAAAAGGGTGGAAATTTTGAGGAAGCTATGGTATAATTCCACTTTGCAAAAGCATCATTATCTGATGTTAAACGGAGGAAAAAGAAATCATGACTGTCAAAAATGTTGAAAAGCTGGAAAAGAGCAGAGTCGCGGTGACCGTCGAGGTCGGCGCGGAGGAATTTGAAGCCGCCGTTGCCAAGGCCTACGCCAAGGCCCGCGGCAAGCTCAGCATTCCCGGCTTCCGCCCCGGCAAGGCCCCCCGCAAGATGATCGAAAAGCTCTACGGCGCGGGCGTTTTCTACAGCGATGCCGTTGACATCGCCCTGCCCGAGGCATATACGCAGGCCATTGGCCAGAGCGGCCTCGATGTTGTCGGCTATCCCGAGATCGAGATCGTGGACGACAAGATCGACGAGAACGGCTTCACCTTCAAGGCGACCGTTGCCGTGTATCCCGAGGTCAAGCTCGGCGAGTACAAGGGCCTGACGGCTGAGAAGGAAGAGATCAAGGTCAGCGCCGACGATGTCAAGGAGCGCCTCAATGAGATGGCCGAGCGCAACGCCCGCCTCGTCTCCGTCGACCGCAAGGCCAAGAAGGGCGACATCGCCGTCATCGACTTCGAGGGCTTCGACAACGGCGAAGCGTTCGAGGGCGGTAAGGGCGAGAATTACGAGCTCGAGCTCGGCTCCGGCAGCTTCGTCCCCGGCTTTGAGGATCAGGTCATCGGCATGAAGGCCGGCGAAGAGAAGGATCTCGACATCACCTTCCCCGAGGATTATCACAAGGACCTCGCCGGCAAGAAGGTCGTCTTCCACGTCAAGGCCAAGGAGATCAAGTGCAAGGAGCTTCCCAAGCTTGATGACGACTTCGCCAAGGACGTGTCCGAGTACGACACGCTCAAGGAGCTCAAGGACAGCATCAAGCGCGAGATCACCGAGCAGCGCGAGCAGTCCGCCAAGTATGCCGTCGAGAACGAGCTGATGGAGAAGGTCGCCGCGAACATCGAGTGCGACATCCCCGATGCGCTCATCGATGAGCAGTGCGCCCGCTTCCTCGAGGAGTTCAAGCAGCGCTTACAGTCTCAGGGCATCCCCTATGACCAGTACTGCAAGATGACCAACATGGATGAAGCCAAGTTCCTGGAGGAGGGCAAGGAGCCCGCGACCCGTCAGGTGCGCATGGACCTCGCCGTGAACGCCATCATCAAGGAAGAGAAGCTCGAGGCCACCGACGAGGAGGTCGAAAAGCAGTACAACGACCTTGCTGAGAAGTACAGCATGGACGTGAGCGAGCTCAAGAAGTATCTTGACGCCATGTCCGTCCGCACGCAGATCATCCGCGACAAGGCCATCAGCGTCGTCGTGGACAGCGCGAAGATCGAAAAGAAGAAGGCTCCCAAGAAGGAAGCCGAGGGCGAAGCCGCTGAAGGCGAGGAAAAGCCCGCCAAGAAGACCGCTGCCAAAAAGTCCGCCAAGAAGGAAGAAGAAAAGGCTGAATAATCGGCAAAGCGGCCATAATAGATAGAAACGACGATCAACCACAAATGCCTGCCATTTGTGGTTGATTGTGTACATACCAATTTTTTGAACAGGGTATGAACAAGGAGGTTACCAAGATGAGTTTAGTCCCTTACGTCATTGAACAGACCAACCGCGGCGAGCGCTCTTACGACATTTTCTCCCGCCTTCTGGAAGACCGCATCATTTTCCTCGGCGAAGAGGTCAACGATGCGACCGCGAGCCTGATCGTTTCGCAGCTTTTATTCCTCGAGGCCAAGGACCCCGACAAGGACATCCAGCTCTATATCAACTCCCCCGGCGGCAGTGTGACGGCCGGCATGGCGATCTACGACACGATGCAGTATATCAAGTGCGACGTGTCCACCATCTGCGTCGGCCTCGCCGCCAGCATGGGCGCGTTCCTGCTCTCGTCCGGCGCCAAGGGCAAGCGCATTGCGCTGCCGAACGCAGATATTATGATCCACCAGCCCTCTGCCGGTACGCAGGGCAAGGTCACGGATATGGAGAGCGACGTGGAGCATTTCCTGCGCATCAAGCAGCGCTTGAATAAGATCCTGGCCGAGAACACCGGCAAGACGCCCGAGCAGGTCAAGCTCGACTCCGAGCGCGACCACTGGATGACGGCGGATGAGGCGCAGGCCTACGGCCTTGTGGACAAGGTCATTTACAAGAGATAAGGACAGTTTGACTTATGAGTGAAGATAGGAAAAAAGAGCTTCGCTGCTCGTTCTGCGGCAAGAGCGAGCACGAAGTGCACCGCATGATCCAGGGGCCGGGCGTGCGCATCTGCGATGAGTGCGTCCGCCTGTGCATGGACGTGCTGGAGGACGGCTATGAGCCGCACGACGAGCTGGAAGCGCCCGACTCCATCCCCACGCCGCGCGAAATTCGCGAGGTGCTCGACCAGTATATCATCGGGCAGGAGGCGGCCAAGGTCGCGCTGTCCGTGTCCGTCTACAACCACTATAAACGCATCTTCTTCGGCGGCGACGACGAGGTGGAGCTGCAAAAGAGCAACATCCTGCTCCTCGGCCCCACTGGCAGCGGCAAGACGCTCTTTGCCCAGACGCTCGCCCGCATTCTGAAGGTGCCGTTCGCTATCGCGGACGCGACGACCCTCACCGAGGCGGGCTACGTCGGCGACGATGTGGAAAACATTCTGCTCCGCTTGCTTCAGGCGGCGGATTACGACGTGGAGCTCGCCGAGCGCGGCATCATCTATGTCGACGAGATCGACAAGATCGCCCGCAAGAGCGAGAACACCTCCATCACGCGTGACGTCTCCGGCGAGGGCGTGCAGCAGGCATTGCTGAAAATCGTTGAGGGCACGGTCGCGAACGTCCCGCCGCAGGGCGGACGCAAGCACCCGCAGCAGGAGTTCATCCAGGTCGATACGACCAACATCCTCTTCATCTGCGGCGGCGCGTTCGAGGGCATCGAGAAGATCATCGAGAGCCGTCTCGACCGCAAGTCGATGGGCTTCGGCGCGGAGCTCAAGAGCAAAAACGACGTGGATGAAAGCAAGATTTTACGCGAGGTGCAGCCGCACGATATCTTGAAGTTCGGCATCATCCCCGAGCTGGTCGGCAGACTGCCGGTCATCACGGCGCTCGACGCGCTGACGCGCGACGACCTTGTCAAGATCCTGACCCAGCCGAAAAACGCGCTCGTCAAGCAGTATCAAAAGCTGTTTTCTTACGACGACGCTGAGCTCACGTTCGAGCCCAAGGCGCTCGAAGCGATTGCCGACAAGGCCATCGAGCGCAAGATCGGCGCGCGCGGCCTGCGCGCGGTAATGGAGGGTCTGCTGATGAACGTGATGTACGACATCCCGTCCGACCGCACGATCGACCGCGTGACCATCACGCCGGGCTGCGTGGAGGGGACGGAACAGCCGAAAATTTCCCACCGCACAGAGAAAGAAGGGGAGGCGCCGCAGCCGTCGCTGCCGGCAGACTCCGCTTCATAAGGAGAAACCCCATGGAACCTGTAACAAAAAATCTTCCGGTCATCGCCATGCGCGGGCTCAATGTGTTCCCTCGCATGAACACGAGCTTTGACCTCGAGCGTCCGATCTCCGTGCACGCGCTTGAGCGCGCCATGGAAAACGGGGAGGAGATTTTTCTCGTCACCCAGCGTGAGATCGGCGTGGAGCAGCCGGAGGAAAAAGACCTGTACGAGATCGGCACGGTCGCGCGCGTGACGCAGATTTTGCGCGTGTCTGACCGCGTGCTGCGCGTGATGATGGAGGGCGCGTGCCGCGCCCGCCTCAAGCGGCTGTGGCAGCGCGAGCCGTTTTTGCAGGCGCAGGTCGAGCTCATCGACGAGCCGGCCACCTCGCGCCATAGCAAGCGGACGGAGGCGATGCTGCGCCAGACCTACGCCAGCGTGACGGAATATGCCGAGCTCGCGCAGAAATTGCCGGACGATGTCTACGCCGCCATTTTATCGACGAACGATCCTGGCTATCTCGCTGACTTTATCGCCCAGCAGCTCAACCTGCGCTATCAGGACAAACAGGATATCCTCGACGAGCTGCGCCCGCTGCCGAGATTGCAGCGCATGAACGAGATTCTGCGCCGCGAGATCGAAGTTACCGCCATGGAGCAGGACATTGAAAGCAAGGTCCGCTCCCGCGTCGGAAAAATTCAGAAGGATTTTGTCCTGCGCGAGCAGATCAAGGTCTTACAGAACGAGATCGGTGAGGGCGGGGAGGACGAAGAACTCGACGAGTACCGCGAGAAGATCAGCAAGGCGCACCTGAGCGAAGAAGTGGAGCGCAAGCTGCTGAAAGATGTGGACAAGCTCGCCAAGCAGCCGTTCGGCAGCGCCGAGGCGAGTGTGCTGCGCAACTATCTCGACACCTGCATGGAAATGCCCTGGGGCGAGGAGACGAAGGAGCGCGCCAGCGTAGACGCCGCGCGCAAGATTCTTGACCGCGACCACTACGGCTTGCAGAAGGTCAAGGAGCGCATTTTAGAGTTCATCGCCGTGCGCCAGCTCAACCCCGAGGCGAAGGGGCAGATTTTATGTCTCGTCGGCCCTCCGGGCGTCGGCAAGACGTCGATCGCGCTGTCGGTCGCCAAGGCGATGAACCGCAAGGTCGCGCGGCTGTCGCTCGGCGGCGTGCGCGACGAGGCGGACATCCGCGGCCATCGCAAGACCTACATCGGCGCGATGCCCGGCCGCATCATCGAGGCTATCTCCCGCAGCGGCTCGATGAATCCGCTGCTCGTGCTCGACGAGGTCGACAAGATGGGAAGCGACGGGCGCGGCGACCCCGCGAGCGCACTTCTCGAAGTGCTCGACAGCGAGCAGAACTACGCCTTCCGCGACCATTATCTTGAAATTCCCGTCGATCTGAGCCGCGTGATGTTCATCATGACGGCCAACACGCTCGACACCATTCCGCGCCCGCTGCTCGACCGCATGGAGATCATTGAAATCCCCAGCTACACGGACGAGGAGAAGGTGCAGATCGCGCAGCGGCACCTGCTGCCCAAGGAGCGTCAGGCCCACGGGCTGACGGCCTCGAGCCTGCGCGTGGACGAGAGCGCCATCCGCGCGGCCATCGCGCTCTACACGCGCGAGAGCGGCGTGCGCTCGCTTGAGCGTCAGCTCGGCAAGATCTGCCGCAAGGCGGCAATGCAGCTTGCCACAAGCGATGTAAAGCGAGTCACCGTGACAGAGAAGAACATCAAGGATTTCCTCGGTGCGCCGCGTGCTGCACAGGAGAAGATTCCCGAAAAGGACCTTGTCGGCGTGGTGAACGGCCTTGCGTGGACCGAGGTGGGCGGCGAAATTCTGCCCGTCGAGGTCGGCGTGATGGACGGCAGCGGCAAGGTCGAGCTCACGGGCAACCTGGGCGACGTGATGCAGGAGAGCTGCCGCGCGGCGCTCTCGTGCCTGCGCCAGCGGGCGCAGGAGCTCGGCATCGCGCCGGACTTCTACAAGACGAAGGACATCCATATCCACTTCCCTGAGGGGGCCATCCCCAAGGACGGACCCAGCGCCGGTATTGCCATCGCGACAGCGGTGCTCTCCGCGCTGACGGGGCAGGCGGTACACCGCGATGTCGCCATGACGGGCGAGATCACGCTGCGCGGCCGTGTGCTCGCCATCGGGGGCTTGCGCGAAAAGACAATGGGCGCGCTGCGCGCGGGCGTACATACGGTCATTCTCCCGAAGGAGAATGAAAAGGACCTCGACGAGATCGACCCGCTGGTGCGCGAAAAGCTGCGCTTTGTACCGGTCGAGACGGTGGACGCCGTCTTTGCCGAAGCGCTGGTGCTGCCCGAAAAATACACCGCTGCCGCGCACGAGAGCTATCTTCCTCCCGTGCAGGAGAGCGCGCATGGCACGCTGCGTGCGGGCGAAATGAGCTGAAAGGAAACGAAAACCATGGCGATCAACTTCAACAAGGTCGAATTCATCCTCTCGGCGGCGTCGGAAAAGCAGTTCGTGCGCGACGGGATGCCGCAGCTCGCGTTTGCGGGGCGGTCGAACGTCGGCAAATCGTCCGTCATCAACCGGCTCGTCAACCGCAAGAACTTTGCCCGCGTGGGTGCGTCCCCGGGCAAGACCTCGCAGATCAACTACTTTAAGATCGACGGCAAGCTCTACCTCGTCGACCTGCCGGGCTACGGCTACGCCAAGGTCTCCAAGACCGAGCGTGACCGCTGGGGCAAGCTGATGGAAAGCTATTTCCAGAGCGCGGGGCTCATCCACCTCGGCGTGCAGATCGTCGATGCGCGGCACAAGCCGACGGCGGACGACGTGACGATGCACGACTACTTCGTGCAGACGGGCTGTCCCGTCGTGATCGTGGCGAACAAGCTCGACAAGCTCAAAGCGCGCGAGATCGAGCCGAATCTTGCCCAAATTCGCGAGACGCTGAGTTTGCGCGACGATGAGCTCGTCATTCCGTTCTCTGCCGAAAAGGGCACGGGCAAGGAGCAGCTGATCGCGGCGATCCTCGACCATTTGAACGACTGAAAAGGAATAATGCTTCACAGAAAAGCCTCTGTATGGTTTGACCATACAGAGGCTTTTTATCGTATTTCCCGGGGAATCAGCGGCGCAGCGTCAAAAGCGCGGTGCAGTGGGAGAAGGATTCAAACGTCAGCGCGGGGAAGTGAGGGCGGAGCTCGTCATAGACGAAGTAAATTTCATCTGAGTCCCAATCCTCGCCTGCCGCAGTTCGACACGCTTCGAGCTCTTCGCGCGTGCGGAAGGCGACGTCGCCGATGAAAAGACAGCCGTCCTGCTTCAAAAGCGGCAGGAGTGTGCGCAGAAAGCCAATTTTCTGCGTGTCCGTCAGGTGGTGGAGCGAGTAGGTCGCGACGATGGCGTCGTACTGCTGTGCGCAAAGCTCGGGCACAAGGCCTTTGGAAAAATCGCCCTGATAGAGCCGCGCGTCCGGCATTTTTGCCTGCGCCAGTTCGATCATGCGCGCGGAAAAGTCCTGCCCATAGATTTGGCAGCCCTGCTCGTAGAGCCGCGAGGTCAAAACGCCTGTGCCGAAGCCGATATCCAGCACATCACGCCCGCTCTGCGCGAGCACGCGCTGATAGAGCGCGTTCATCATGGCGCGGTAGCCCGCAAAGGGGTAGCGGTCGTTCTCGTCGGAGAGGCCGACGCTCTTGTCATAGCCGTCGGCCCAGAGGTCGAAGCCGGTATTGTTCAGCATGTCAGTCCTCCTTTTCGTTCAGCGGGGGAAGTCCCAGCTCATAGAACGCCACGGCGCTCGCTGCGGCGACATTGAGCGAGTCGACGCCGTGGTACATCGGGATCCTGACCGTGTAGTCGCAGCTCGCGATGGTCGAGGACGCGAGCCCGTCACCCTCCGTGCCCATGACGATGGCAAGCTTTTCTTCGGCGGCAAGGCGCGGATCGTCGAGCCGTACGGAGTCGTTGCGCAGTGCCATCGCGACGGTGCGGAAGCCGAGATCGCGCAGCAGCTGCGTCCAGTCGCCGCTTTCGGGCAGGTAGGTCCACGGGATGAGGAACACATTTCCCATGCTGACGCGCGAGGCGCGGCGATAGAGCGGATCGCTGCCCGCGGTCGTGAGCAGCACCGCGTCCATGCCGAGCGCGGCGGCGGAGCGGAAGATCGCGCCGATGTTCGTCGGATTCATCACGTTTTCGAGCACGACGACGCGCCGCGCATCGCGGCAGACGTCCTCGACGCTTTGGAGCTTCGGCCGCCGCATGGCGCAGAGCATGCCGCGCGTCAGGTGAAAGCCGGTGAGCTGTGTCAGCACGGATTCATCAGCGGTGTAAACCGGAATATCTTGACAGCAGCGGGCGAGAATTTCGCGCCCCTTGCCCTGAGTATGCTGCCGCTCCATCAGAAACGACACCGGCTCACAGCCCGCATCAAGCGCACGGCCGATGACGAGCGGACTTTCCGCGACGAAGAGCGCGTTGTCGGGGTCCGCGCGATTGAGCAGTTGGTTTTCGGTCAGGCGCGCGTAGACGTCGAGCGCGGGATCGGAAAAATCGTGGATTTCGATGATGTTTGCCATAGCTTGTCCTTTTTAAGATTCTAAGATGTTCAGCAGTGCAGCGACGTCCGGCAGAACGAACGTCGGCTGCGGGTCAGCGGTGGGGAGGTCTTCTTCCTTCGTCTCGCCAGAGAGGACGAGCAGCGTGTCGATGCCCGCGTTCGCGCCGCTGGCGATATCCGTGTAGATGCGGTCGCCCACGAGCAGTGTTTCCCGCGCGGAAACGCCCGCCTCAAGCATTGCGAGCTGCGGCATCAGCGGTTCGGGCTTGCCGATGACGATGGGGCGGCGGGAGGTCGCGCGCCAGAGCATTTCGCACACGCTCCCGCAGTCGGGCACGAAGCCGTAGGCCGTGGGGCAGACCCAGTCTGGATTGGTCGCAAGGTAGGGGATGCCTTGTCCGAGCAGGATGCAGGCGTCCTCCAGCTTTTGAAATGTCAGCTCGGTGTCGAAGCCCATCAGGAGCGCGTTCGCGTCCTCACGCCGTTCTGCGACGGTAAAGCCAGCCGCGCGGAGCTGTGATTTCATCGACTCCGTACCGCAGACGTAATAGCGTCGGTCTTCTCCGCCGTGCTCGCGGAGATAGTGAATCAGCGCGTCGACCGAGGTGAGAAAATCGGCCGCCTCCGTCGCGACGCCGAGGCGCGTGAGCTTTTTGACGTAGGCCGCTACGCTGCGCGAGGAGTTGTTCGTCAGAAAGCGGTACTGCTCGCCGCGTGCGCGGATGGCAGAGAGCAGCTCGCGGACGCCTTCAAAGAGCCGGTCGCCCAAGTACAGCGTGCCGTCGAGGTCGAAAAGAAAGAGCTTTTTGCGCTGAAGAAGATTATGGTCAACCATCAGTCACGCCTTCTTTTTGCTGTCGATCGCAATGAAGAAGAATGAGCTCACCGCCAGAAGATAGGGGTAGAAGAGGTTTGGGATGATGTCGAACGCCGAGATGGCGTAGCCCAGCTCGTGCGCCGCGGAGATCGCGACGAGCATCTGTGCGCCGTAGGGGATGATTCCCTGGAAGATGCAGGAGAACGTGTCAAGGAGCGATGCGGCCTTGCGCGGGGTGATGCCGTACTCTTCGCTCATCTCCTTGGCGATGGGGTTCGCCATAACAATGGCGACGGTGTTGTTCGCGGTGGCAATGTCCATCGCGCCGACGAGAAGGCCCATGCCGATCTGGCCGCCGCGCTTGCCGCGAAACGCCTTTTTGATCCAGCCGAGCAGCGCTTCAAAGCCGCCGTACTCACGGATCAGCGCACAGATGGCGGAAACTAAGATCGCGACCATCGAGGTTTCAAACATCCCGGCCGCGCCGCTGCCCATGTTTTCGAGCAGCGCCTTGACCGCGAGGATGCCGGTCTGCCCCGTTGCGCCGGTCGCAAGCGCGATGACCGCGCCCGATACGATACCGATGAGCAGCACGACAAAGACGTTGATACCGATGATGCCGCCGATGAGCACGAGCACATAGGGGATGATCTGAATGAGATTGTAGGCAGGGATGGGCGCGGGGTGCACGTCCGCATTCAGCGTCAGCACGAGGATGAGTGCGAGCGACGCGAGCGCGGCGGGGAAGGCGATGTGGAAATTTTCGCGGAATTTGTCCTTCATCGCGCAGCCCTGCCCGTTGCAGGCGGCGATGGTTGTGTCGGAAATGAAGCTCAGATTGTCACCGAACATTGCCCCGCCCATGACGGACGCGACACACAGCGGCAGGGAATAGCCGCTGGCCGCGGCGATGGGGATGGCAATGGGCGTGATGAGCGTGATGGTGCCGACGCTCGTGCCCATCGCGGTGGAGACAAAGCAGCTTACGACGAACAGCACCGCCACGGCGAATTTCGACGGGATGATCGAGAGCATGAAGTACGCAACGCTCTCCGCACTCGAGCGGCCCACGACGCCGACGAACATACCCGCGGCTAAGAAGATGAGCAGCATCGTGATGATGTTCTTATCGCCCACACCATGGCCCATCAGCGTGAGCTTTTCGTCGAACGACAGCGCGCGGTTCTGGCAGCAGGCCACAAGCAGCGCGATGAGAAAGATGACGACGATGGGGATGGAATAAAATCCCATCGGGATTTTGAGCACGTACTCAAAGATCAGACCGAGGCCCAGATACAGGACAAGGAACACTAAGATCGGCAGCAGCGCCGCGGGATTGGCTTTTTTTGACATGGGATGACACTCTCTTTCTCCAAACATAAAAAAAGCTCCTGCGCGGAGCTTTTGTGCGATATGAATTATTATAAGGAGCGTGGAGGACCTTGTCAAGTGAGATTTGCCCAAAATTGAGCGCAAAAGGGCTTGACAGAAGGACTCTAATCTGTTAGTGTATAGATAAACTCTAACGGATTAGAGAGGTAACGCGATGGAAACGCCGAAAATTTTTGAAAGCGAATACCGCTTCTGTCAAATCCTGTGGGCACACGAGCCGGTCAAGAGCCGTGAATTGGTCGCGCTCTGCGCCGAGCACCTGGGCTGGAAACCGACGACGACCTACACGGTCATCAAACGGCTCTCTGAGCGCGGGGTGCTGAAAAACGAGAATACTGTCGTCACGTCGCTCATCTCACAGGACGAGGCGCAGACCGCCGAGATCGATGAGCTGCTCGACAAGCGCTTCGACGGCTCGCTGCCCGCGTTTGTCGCCGCGTTTACAAAGTCGAGCCACGTGAGTGACAAGGAACTCGACGAGGTGCAGAAAATGATCGACCTTTACCGAAAGGAGAATCATCATGGATGACGTCTTTTTGAAGCTCGTGAACCTCAGCATCAGCGCAAGCTGGCTCATTCTGGCGGTGCTCGTGCTGCGGGTTGTCCTCAAAAAAGCGCCGAAGTGGGTCATGCCGCTTCTCTGGGGTGTGGTCGCACTGCGGCTTGTCTGCCTGTTTTCGATTGAAAGCGCGCTCTCGCTCATCCCGAGCGCCGAGACCATTCCGAGCGAGATCGTGACCGAAACGCGCGAGCCGGTGCTCTACGAGCAGGCGACGCTCGATATCGTCACGAATCCGACGCTGCCTTCGGCGGCGGAGGTCCCCGTCGGCGTGAGCCGCCAGCAGGCGCAGGTGGACTTCAACATCTATAGCGTCCTCTGGCTCGCCGGCATGGCGGCGCTGCTCGTCCACGCGCTCGTGAGCGCGGGAAAGCTGAAAAGAAAGCTCGCAACGGCCATTTTACTGCGCGACAACATCTACGAGAGCGAATTTGTTGATTCGCCGTTTGTCTTCGGCGTGGTGAAGCCGAACATTTATCTTCCCATGCACATGGACGAGGGGACGGCGGCGTATGTCATCGCGCACGAGCGCGCGCACCTTGCCCGCCGCGACCACTGGTGGAAGGTGCTGGGCTACCTCGTGCTCGCGCTGCACTGGTTCAACCCGCTGGTGTGGGTCGCCTACATCCTCTTCTGCCGCGACATCGAGCTCGCGTGCGATGAAAAAGTCGTCAAGGGGCTGGACGGCGCGGCACGCGCAGACTATTCGCAGGCGCTATTATCCTGCGCCGCGCCGAAAAGAGCCGTCGCGGCCTGCCCGCTGGCATTCGGCGAGGGGAACATCAAAACGCGCGTGAAAAGCGCGCTGCACTACAAAAAGCCCGCGTTTTGGGTCGCCGCCGCGGCGGTGCTCGCGGTCGTGATCGTGGCCGTGTGCTTTTTGACGAATCCGAGGTCGGAGCGCGGCAGCCTTGTCTGGGCGCAGAAGCTGAATGCGGCGGACGTTGCGTCAATCGAGCTCTACGTTCCGGCGGAAGGGGAGGCGCGGCAGTATAAAAAACTCGATACGGAAGAAATGGCACAGGCAGTCGAACTGATCAACAGCAGCCGCGGCACATATATCGAAAAACCGGAGACGGTTTACGCCGGCTTGCCGGTGTGGTTCCTTCTCACGATGGACGACGGCACGGTGCATGCTGTCGGCAGCGTAGTGGGCCATTATCTGATCATCGACGGCGATACTTTTGATGCGGACGTCGAGAATCAGGCGGAATGGGAAAACTATGTGCTAAAGGGCGATTCGGCAAGTCCGATCGACATGGCAGACCGGCTGTCGTATGCACTCTATGGGATGACAACGGGGGTGTATACGCTCGGCGAGGCCGTTTTCGAGGATTCCGTCTGGGAAACCAGCTATGAGGAGACCTTTGCCAATACGAAGTCCACGCCCGAGCTGTGGCTTTCCTCCGCACTTGGCACGGACATGACCGGTATTCTGTACGGTACAGTGACGGCGGCGAGAGGATACAGCTACCGCTTTTCGGAGTGGGAGGAGATCGACCTGACCGTGAGCAACTTCGACTGGCTGTTCCGCAGCGCGAGCGGCGAAGACTGGAATGGCACGAGCGCTGCGAAGCTGCGCCGCGAAAATGCTCACGCTTGGCGCGGTACGAAAACGGCCGATGACGACAATGCAACAGCCACGATACCGGAGATCGCGCGTCAGGATGAGCTTGCAGCGATGGACCAGTGGCTGCTATTACAGCAGAAGGACGGCAGTCTTTACCTCGTGATGGGCTATCGCAGCGGGGGACTTCCCTACAGCGGGGCGCATCCCTACCGCTGGATCGTCCGCCTGAACGGCGGCGCGACCGAGCTGACCCGCGCTGACCTGAACGGCGACGGGATCGAGGAAGTGATCTCCTATACCGGCACTTCCACGCAGGAGCCGTACCGGCTGCGGGTGAGCAATCAGAGCGGCGAAGAGCTCTGGAGCGCGGAGCTGGGGCTGGCGCACGTGGGCTGGAGCAGCTATTTCCTCTATCGCGATAGCGTCAAGACGGCGCTATTGCGCTACGAGCCGACGATCTATCAGGGTGAGGCATCGTATTCCTACGAGCTCTTTATGCTCAGTGAAAACGGGACGACCACGCTGGCGGAGAATTCGGTGAGCTTCAGCGTAAATTCCGATTCCGCCGATTCATGGCCCGCCGAGGCGCGGAAATTCGCGGACGAGGTCAACAGGCTTTTAGACAAGAGCGAGCTGCTGTTCTCCACGCTGAACGCCGAGCTGCATTCCTACGGCGACGGCACGGTCATCCGCTGCGCAGAACCGTCGGAGAGCGACGGAAGCAGGGCGCTGGCGTCCGCCGACCTCGACAACGACGGCAGGGCAGAGCAGATCATCTGCGAGAAAGCGTTCGGCGGCTATGAGCTGTGCGTCGTCGACGACAACGGCGAGGAGCTGATGCGCGACCGCATGTGGGAGGGCGACGTCTACTTCCTCTGCCGCGAAAACGGACGCGACATGCTGCTGCAATACAGCTTAGACGAGGGCAAAAATCAAGACGCGATCAGCTATTGTGCCTACTACTACGGCCTTCACACCTTTGACGGCGGCAAACTGAACATCGTGGAAAACAACAACACGAGCATTTATCTGAACTGGGACGGAACGCAGAACGGCGATTGGGGCGAATCGCAGCAGGCATTCGCAGCGCGCGTCAATGAGCTGATCGACCAGAGCAAATTTCTCATTGCCCAACAGGACGGCGAGCTCATTTTGACGAGCGAGGTGCAGCGCTGGTACTGCGTATCGCCGAAAACGATCAGAGTGGCAATGGATGACACAACGATCTATATCGACAGAAAAAGCTGGGACTTTGCCGAACAGTACCCGTCGCTCAAAGGGTTTGAGGACATTGGGACCGCAGGCAACTACTTTGTGGCGTTCGGTAGCCTGGGGGAGAAAAACGACCTCTACGTGGTGTTCAATTTCGTGGCCGGCACGCTGCTCAAGACCTTCCCCGGCAACAACCTCATTTGGCAAGGAGATGACCTTTCCACTGCGGTCTACTCCTACCGGTCGGACGTCTACGCGCTCAACGGGACGAAGCTCGCCGCGCTCGAACTCGCGAGCGGCGAGGAGATCAGCGGCCTCGCCTTTGCGCCCGACGGCGTGTCGATCATTGCGACGGTCTCCGGCAAGAGCGGCGAGCGTAAGGTGACGGTCACGCGCGAGGGCAGCGCGTAGCAGACCTCGCTCACCGACTGGACGGAGGGCGACGGCGCGGAGCGCACGTACTTCGCCCCTGTCGGGATCGAGGGGAACGAGACATTTCTGGCGACGGTCGGCGTGAGCTACCGGCTGGAACAGCAGTCGGACGGCACATCCCGCATCGCGGAGATCACAGGCGCGCAGGGGCTCACGCTGCCGCGCTATCGCCGCGGCTGGGTCAGCGTGGACGAAAAGGCAGACGTCCTGGGCGCCGTGATCGCGGACGACGGCAAGAGCGCCGACGTGACGGTGCAGTATTACGCGAGCCTTGGGTCGGGGTATCAGACGTACACGGCGGGGGTTCATATTGTTGCACCGTAGGGTGCGGGGGGGCCCCACACCGTGTGGGGATGCGACAAGGGGGGATGTTCTCTTTCCGAGGAAAGAGAACATCCCCCCTTACA
>ERZ827197.1393-NODE-1393-length-19889-cov-3.325250_pt1 | contig 19889 bp, 19 predicted proteins | sample MGYA00519867_ERZ827197 | MGnify/ENA primary metagenome ERZ827197 (study PRJEB31778, sample SAMEA3449278) | human gut metagenome | biome: human gut; feature: human-associated habitat; material: faeces | place: United Kingdom | collected 2010/2012 ...
CGCGGAAACGGCTAAAGCTGTTTCAGTCCACGCCGCCGGCGTGGGTTCTGCCGCTGACATGGAGGCCGGATTTCCTGTTCAAAGCAAGAGGAAAGGGCGCCCCCTTGATGGACGTGCTGTGGTGCGTTTGGAATCCCGGGAAGCCCAGCTTCGGGACGCACTACCAGCCGCTACCAAGGCCAGATATGGGAGGGAGCACATAAATGGAACATCTAAGATTCTGCGGTTCGCTTAACATTGCCTGCGGCCACGCAAGCGAGCAGGGATTCTGCACGCTGACCAGGTGCCCCGTGGTCCTGGACGGGTTCCGGGCCATGCGGAGGCACCAGGGGCCAACAGGGCCGAAGGGCCGGCCGGACGGATGCAGCAATGCGGGAGGCAATATGAAGAAGTCAACGTGCAGGGGCTGCGGAGCGCCCATTGTGTGGATCAGAACGGCGGCCGGGAAATCCATGCCCTGCGATGCGGAGCCGGTGCTGTACAAGGCCCGGGAGGGCGCGGCGGGTAAGATCGTCACGCCGAACGGCGAGGTTTTGAGCTGCGACCTGGACGTAGGGCCGGACGAGGCCACGGGGATCGGGTATATCTCCCACTTTGTGACCTGCCCGCAGGCGGAGCAATTCCGGAGAAAGGGGGCACCGAAGGATGGGAGCCATGGAAACTGACTGCGAAAAATGCTTGCACCAGAAAGTATGCGCGCTCTGGAGAGCCCACGAGAGCCAGGACGCAAGCTGCTTTTCCTTGGATGGATGTGACTACTTTGACGCCACCCTCACCCCGCCGAACGAGCCGCTGACGCTGGAGGAACTGCGAGAGATGGAGCAGTCAACCCCCGTCTGGTGGGATTATATTCCGTGTTGGGTATTGGTACGTAGAGGGTCAGTTTTGGTGTTTGGAAGCGAGCCACATAAAGTGGAAAACCTTTTTGGGTACTTTTACCGCCGCCCGCCGGAGGGAGAAGAGGACACATGAAAACATGCCATAACTGTGCTTGTGATCCTGTATGTGACCACAATTGGAATGGGTGGGAGACGTGTGGGAACTGGATACAGAAACCGGAGAAACCGCCGACCAACGCCGACCGCATCCGGGCCATGAGTGACGAGGAGATGGGAACAGAACTGCTACCTCTGTTTGAAGAACTATGCGAGGACGGGATACCGAGCACGGATTATATGCGCTTCTGGCTCCAGCAGCCAGCAGAGGAGGACACCTGATGGACATTGAGAAACTTAAGCGTTGCCTAAAATGTTGTGCCGATGATAACTCAAAGGCGTGTAATAAATGCGAATTAGAATATGGCGAAGAAGGCGATTCGTGTCAAAACAAACACGAAGGTTGTGCGTGCGCAAAAAGGCAATGCTCCTGTAAAACCTCAATTGAGGTCTAAAGCTCCAGGTTTATTTACCGAGAAGATTGTAATCGCAGTTAAGAATAAAAACAAATAAGATAAATTTGGATTATTCAATTATATATATTATATTTGCATATTACAAATTTATCGTTTATGAAACAAAGTGGAATTTATTCTTTTGTCTATAAAGGCAAATATGCTTATGTCGGTCAGTCTATAGACTTACTAAATAGAATTGAGACACATAAAAGAGGAATTAAGTCTAAAAAGCATCCTAATTTGACTTTTTCAGATGATTATGTTTTAGATGATTTTATCTTTAATATCGAATCAGAATGTGATATTGAGAAATTAAATGAAGAAGAAGTTCGGATTTATAATCTCATGTCTCATAAATACATTATGATTAACAAGGTTAAATGTGGTATGGCTGCTTTAAATGGATTTAATATAATTTTTAGAGATGATGTAGATACTACTATTTCATTTAAAAATGGAACATTTTATATAGGCTCATTTGAAATATCAAAAAAAGATAATATGTTCTGTTTGACAGACTTGAAAAACTTTATAATTGATAATTCAAACTATAATATTGATATAACAGGTATAATGAATACTAACGAATTTAGAGAAAGAGTTTTGTCTTTGCTTGGAATATCTATAACTAAAAATAAAAGGAAAATAGTAGGAGAACTGAAATCTTTAGGAGTATATAAAACAATAGGAGCTAGAACTAATAGGAAAGTATATTGTAGTTATGAAGTATTTATAACATTTCTATTTGCTTCTTGTCCTCAATTTTATGCAAGTTTATGTATATATTTGGTTGATAATTGGATGAATAATGGAAAAGCTAATAGTTAGAGCAACTATATTTGGAATGGCTATTTATTTGCTTATTGTATTTTGTTTCGCATGGAACGGAATATTGGTAACATTTGATGGCTATGTGGTTTTATTGGATTACTGTTTGTACAGATTGGCTTGCGATGAAGGCAACTATCATTGTAAGTTTGCAAGAGCAATACCAATTAATCTTATGTTTACAGATACTATTGCTTGTATTGATAAATCTTTTGATATTATTCCGGATAAAAGCATTTATCTATTTATTCTGTCAAGTACTTGGGCTATTAGTGTTTTCATTACTATTTATCTTGGTATATCTCATTTTAGAAAAGTACGTAGAATTAAAAAACAAAAGAAAAATAATGAAGAATTATAAAGATATTAATAAGTTCAAGGCGAGTGTTCTTGATTCAGTTAAAGAGGAATTATCAAAACTTAGTCCTATCAAACGTTGGTTATTTGAAACATTGTTTGATAAAATATGGGCGATATTTAGTGATGAATGTAGTGAAACAGAGATTTCATCAGCTATTAATTCTCTTGAAAAGGTTAATAGTGAATATGTACGACCAACTGATGTTTGGAATTATGATGAAAGTATGCGTGTCCTTAATTTCTCTAACAATAGAGTTGGATTTAAACGTCTCATGGATGCTAAAGGAATTGAACAAGTTATTTTTAAGAATCGTAAGATTGGTTATCGCAAGTCCGAAATCCTAGCCTTAAAATCAGAGCTAGAGGCGGAACAAAAAGCTAAGGAAGCAAAGGAGAAACCTTATAAGCAAAATAAGGCAGTGAACAAGAGACCAAGACTCTCCAATATGGAGAAGATGTACTAAATAAAAGGGAGCAATTAAGCTCCCTTTGTTGTCACCCTAACCATTTTACTTCAAAAGCAAAATCACCATCATTAACAGTTGAATCGTCTGATAGCCATACATCAAAGCCGTTAGTTATCCATCCTTTAAAAGTTGCTTTAATTGGCGCATCTGTGGCTCCACTAGCTAAACTAAAACCTATTCCCGTCAACATAACGTATGCATTTGTAGCACTTATATTAAGACTTTTCCATGAAGTAGGAAAGTTAATTCTATAAACACCTTCTCCTATTCGAGTAGCAGCAGGAAAGGTACTTCCATCAAAAGTTTTTATAGCTTTATAAGTAGGGGTATTTCCACCCCACACAACGCCATAGGCAATTAATGAAGGTAAAAGTCCCCAATGACCATTTATTTTAGAGTAAGACCCCGATGTATCTATTTTCAGCCCTGAAAAATCATTCATAACTCCAAAAAATAGATTTTTAATATTAAGCGATGGATTAGGTTGTTTATTTATTGCATAAAAAAGATTGTTTGTAGAAGAACCTAATACAATACCATTAGCAAATAAACTAGCTAAATAAGAATCAATAACAAATTCAACATTTAAAGAGCTAATTGAAAAACTGGTGACAGATCTGTCTTTTAATATAAGGAATCTAAGAGTATGATAACCTTTTTCTATAGTAGTAGTATTTCTTACAACAAAAGTTCCTGTTCCCGTAACATCTACATTAAATGATGCTATAACACTGCTATTCTGATAGTTGCTATAAGAAGAATCTGAAAAATTATCAAGATATAAAGTTCCTGAAATGTTACCCGAAGCTGAACTTTCTGAATATTGTGAATAATTATAATTAAATTCTACGGAAAGATTCATCAATGTATTAGTATAAAACCCTTCTGTAACAGTCATTTCCGCTCTTGTAACTGTTGCTACAATAGAAAATGGGATATTCTTGACAGTTATAGTTGGAGGAGTACCACCAAAAAAATCGCTTATATCATTTCTATTAGAACCTTCGATAGAAAGGACATTATTATTACTATCATCAAAAACTTTAATATCTTGACTAACAGGGCTTATTACTATTCTTTTCCCATCTTTGTTCCCAATAATATTTTCGCCAGCTTCGGTAACTTCCCAAACATTATTTTCATCTATCTGCAACAAAATAGTCCCTGAAAATTTAGGAGAACCATCTTTAGTCCATGAGAATTTTCCTCTAGCGAAATATCCTGAACCATCAGGATTGATCTCATATACTATATCATTGTTTTCATCAACAGATATTATTTTCCCATTTACGCTGTAAAATCCTCTATCACCGTCAGTACCGGGTAAATTTCCTCCTATACGAACTTTTATAGCATTAGACCAATCTTTAGAATACATATTGGTCATAAGATCTATAGCAGGTTCATCCTCATCTACATGGAGATAAAGGGCAGAATGTCTGTTTTTATATTTATCTTGGTGTGATGCATTCCCAAATTGAACAATTTCATCTCCTGCTTGTGGAGCATTTAATACTTCACCCGTTTCTGCATCTGAATCAAACTCGGTTATAGGAATATTAATATAGTATTGAAAGACACTTCCAACTTGAACCAAGTATTGTCTATTGCCTTTTAAACATTGTACAAAATCATATTCTACAATAGAATTTGATTCATCGTCTATTTCCAAGCGGTAACATTGCTCTTGGGTGATAGTTTCCTCTCCATCAGTCTCCCTATATACGTCTGCTTCAATTATTGTTACAGCCTTTATTTTAGCGTGTCCTTGGCTTATTGTTTGTCCTCCCCTAATGGAAGTTATTTGTGATATGATGTGTTCAAAGGTCGTGAATGATTTGCGAACAAGAAGCTCGTCTATTTCAAGTCTCCAAAGATTACTTTTCTTCCACAATTTCCATCCGTACCCATTGAATCCGGAAAGAAAATCTTCAACCATAACGGCTGCACCGTCTTTTAGTTTTTTACCTGTGTCCCTTATGGAACACAGGAATCCTGAAAATTTACCATTTGATAGAATTGCCATATTATTTTCTAGTTTTGATTATAAACTTCATCCATGCATAATAATGACTGTTTTCAAGATAATTATTATCTTTTTCAGCCAATCGAGCTTCTTGTTCAAATGACACCTCACGATATGCAGTATGTTGTTTATTGTCACCCGAAGCAAATAATCCCATAATTCTTCTTATGCAATATTCCAAACCATACCATAAATAGAATACAATCGGAGAAATAGCAAGATACCATGCAGAATAATCAAATATTAGCATTCCAAGCCATATAAATAATCCTCCTGCTACAGTAAGTTCAATCCACTGTCTGGCATGAGTACATTCATGGTTTATAGTCTCTTGCATCAATGTTTTGTATTTTGTAAATACCCAAGCAAGAAGTGTAATAGTTGAATATCCATTAAATAAAATAGTCTTAGCTATTTTGGAATCATAAAATATTTTTTTCATTGTAATTAAATTTTATTTTAGTTGGATAATTTAAAGTATAATCGTAATTATCAATTTCATCTATATCTGTCATAGCCTTAACATTAGCTATATGTTTTTGTGTTACACTATTACAAGTATCAGCGTATATCTCCACATCATCTAACATGTCTAATATAAAATCAACAGGGAGTATATATTCCTTGTTGTTATACCAAATACTTGATTTTTCGATATTCTTATCTTTCTTTATAGCTACAGTATTGGCTATAGATACACGTAAATCTTTGTCGAGCCAAATATTGTCTCCATTCAAAGAAAAGCTATTTACATATTCTGATTTATCGTATGAACGTATATTGCTCAAAATTTTATCTCTGACTTCTTCGATTGTAAAAACGTGTTCTTGAAGAATCGGATGACCATTCACATCTTCTCCTATTTCTTTTCCTTCGCTTTGTCCATCAAGTAATGTTTGCCAATACTCGTCTGTTATCTCTACCGAACCTTCTATTGGTTCATCGTAAAATCCTTGTTTCCAATATTTCATATCTTTTTTTGGTAAAGTTAATAATAAAATCCAAATTTCTCTCAAAACGGTTATCAAAAGTTTAATAATGGGCTGATGTTGCAGTGGGGATATAATTCAGGTTCAAATGTTAATCCTCTAACTATTTATATGCCTAATTCTTTCTATGACACAAGCTATCTTGTTTTTGGGAGTATTATAAAAAATGCAACAGATGCGATTGTTTATACTGCTTGTCCATTAGTTAATTCATACGTAGGTTCTTTTAAAATTGATAGGAATTTTAATTCGGGAAGTATTGGAACTAGTTCGGCAAAATTCTGTTGGTTTGCCATAGGTCGTTGGAAATAGTTACTTCCATCTGCCAATAGCAAACCATTGCCAAGATTCTTGCGATAGTCCAGTAGAACCTCCTGACGCATAGTTTCTATTTATATAAAAAGCACTAACTGTTTTACTGGTATCTAGTGGAGAAGCGGAATATATACAATTATCTGACCTTGGTTTATTAACTGTTGCAAAAACATTATATGTTGTATTATAAAATGACATAGGCATTGTAACTCTGTATGACACAGTGGCAGACCCACCAACATACCCCCACTGCAACATCAGCCCATTATTAAACTTTTGATAACCGTTTTGAGAGAGATTTGAGCCTGAATTCCAATCAATTACTTCACCAACTTCAAGTTCAGCATTAACAAACGTATTACTACTGTTAAGCTTGTAAATTTTATCCCCTTTTACATATACTAGCATTCCTTCTTTTCTTCTTGCAGCAGGAATAGCATTCATCTCGCTTACACTATCTACTGTTCTATATCCTCCTACACCATATTTTTCGTCATGAGTAGCATATTCGTCTGAATCAGTATAGGGAACTATTTTAGATGCAACATTTGTACCTTTGATTTCTGCCATAAGATTATATTTTGGAGAGAGAGCGATTTTGCCCCCCCGTTTGTAAATAATTATTTAAATTCCACAGAGAGGACTCCTGTCTGAATATTCGCTAGTCGCATAATTAAATACCTAGCACTTCCTCCTGACGCATTAGTTACAGTAATATTTCCAACATTAATATCTGTGTTTTTTAGTCCTCCTACCCAAAATTCGGGAGTTCCTAATGAATCTGGTATTACATAATAGACATACTTTCCGCCTGTACAGTCAAAAGTAGTTGCGCCCATAGCTTTTGAATCAGCCCATGTACTTCCTGCTAATGCAATAACTTGGGAAGAAGTTAGAGAAGTACTAGTTGATGTACCCCAATACTTTTTATATTTAAAAAATACATTGTAAACCTTAGAAGCACTTTGAGAACCGTATGTAGCTGTTACAGTTAGTTTTTGGTTTGCTCTAACTGCTGATGTTGGAGTCCACGTCTGTTTGTCACTTGAAATACTACCGGATAAAGTAGGTACACCTACAACATTTATATTAGACCCTGATGTAACATTAGTTCCTTTACGGTAAACAGATATATTAATAGTTGGAGTATATGAAGCTCCCACCTCAAATATAGAATCCGAAGATGGGACTATATTTAATGTTAGAGGGAATGTAGCCAATTCCATTTCTTGGAATGTCTTGTACATATCAGCTGTCATAACACCTGCTTTTGTAGTTGTAGCGGCAGGGATATCATATCCATCGCCAGTATTAACCTCTCCAATCAAATATACTATATCATTTTGTAATCTAACAAAATTGGCTTCCGGTTGGACAACCAAATCCTTTAATATGCTTGTGTTCGCTAATGAATTAAACAACGACATATTATAAAAGAAATCTCTTGCGTCCTTAGTCCCTTGCAGATTAGTACCACTACCAAAATTTGTGTAAAGTGTATTACCATAATCACCTCTGAAAGCTGTAGAAGAGGTAGTGCCGAGAGCTACGCCTGAACCGTCTCCTACAGCAACCATTGTGGCTCCCGTCCAACGATAGGATTTATTCTCTGTGATATTAATATATATTTTATCACCGCCTTCTACCGCAGTTTCGACACCAGTTGTTGCACTTGTTGCAGTAAAAATTTTCTTAGTTGTCGTATTGTAAAACTTTTGTCCGATTTTCATATTGGAACTCGGATTTGTTGTTACAAAAGACTGCAACATATCAACATTGTCATATCCTGCCGGAAGTTGAGATGCTGGAATTTTACCACCAGAATCAAGACTTGCAACGCCATTTGCCTCACCTTTATTACCTATGCCGTTCTTCCATGTTTCAAGAGTAGTAACTCTTCCTGAAACGGAATTTATACTTCCATCTATCGCAGTTCTCTGTGATTTGACATAAGTGACTGTAGCAGCTACAGATGGAATGGCATCATGTGCTGTTTCTGTTCCATCAATACTAGTATCTATTTTAGACTTTGGTATAGCCGCATTTGCTATATTATAAGCTTGAACAGCACGGTCTTGTACGCTCTGTATTGCTATTGATATATTTGTAGCGGTTGTATGTAATAGCTTTGTACTAGGAACTCTTGTATCTGATGCGCTACTGTCCAAAGTTGTATCAATATAGCTTTTAGGAATGGCTGCGTTAGCCGTAGTTCTTATAGGTGAAATAGTACTCTCTATCGCCTTTGATGAAGCCGGATTGTTACTTGTTGCGTTCCATACTGTATCAACAGTAATAATAGGAATATTTTCTATTTTACTATAAATATCATCAAATTTTGCCGCATGTTCATTTATTCTTGTAGTAATAACCTTGTTCTGTACGGGGTTAGTACTATTAATATCAAACATTGCGTCTACTAACATTGTACCTTTCGGTAACCATTCAGTCCATGCACTCCCATTCCAATAATAATGTAGTCCTGTTTCATTTACACGAACAACCATACCTTTGGTTTTTCTCTCCGTAGGTATTGCGTCCCGTAGATCTATAGTCTCTACACTCCTAAAACCACCTTTCCCATACTCCGCATCATGTGTTGCGTATTTATCAGCATCGGTGAATGGAACTACTATTGCAGCGACCTGCGTTCCTTTTAATTCTGCCATTTTTCTTATTATTTAAATTCAACTTCTAAAATCCCAGTTTGAATGTTATTTAGACGCATTACTTTGTATGTTTCAGTTACATTTTTACCATTTGTTATTTCCATATCATAGACAATAACATCGGTATTCTTGAAACCGTTTATCCAAAAACTAACGCCTTCTCCATAAATATCAAACGGTATAATGTAATAAATATATTTCCCACCTGTACAATCAAAAGTCGTTTTCCCCATAGTACGACTAGCCCATCCGTTATTCATTAACATCACATCACCATTGGTCAATTCAGTTACAGAAGATGCGCCCCAATACTTTTTCAAAGAAAAAATATAGTTTGCTGTTTTTTCAATAGATTGGCTTCCGTAAGTACAAATCACTTTATAATTTTTATCTGTAGTAATTGTAGTAGGAGACGAATATTTGGATTTCTCCTCATTAACTCCTTCCGTGCTCCCATTTACGGTTGCAGTTGTTGGTACAACTTCTTCATCTTTATATAAAATAGACCAAAAAATATACGGAGTAACAACTGATCCCTTTTCAAAAGTTCCTCCGCCAACAAAAGTATCGAACGAAATTTTAAACACCTCGTCCATTAATTCATTTATATTCATAGTTACAACTTTATTTTGCACTGCATTTGTTGAATTTAAATCCAAGTGGTCGTCTATTGTTATGCTACCACCGCCACCTGTCGGTATGTTAACTGTAATTGGTGCAGAACCATCATATATAGCTTGTATTGCACCTGTAAAAGTAAGAGCATTAGGATTAGGAAGTTTTGTCGGTGTGTCGGGAACTTTAATCCACTCTTTGTTTTTACGACCATATAAGATGTCATTGCTTGGGGCATCAGTTATGCCTTCTGTCATACTCTTTCTTTCCTGCGTCCATTCAGTAGAACCAACTTTTTTTACAAGTACGACATCTTCTGTAGCAATTTCATCTACAATAGGATTGACATTATATAAACTACCAAGAGTTTGAGGAGTATCTACAGCTTTGATAATCCCAGAATCTTCCTGTATAAAATCTCCGTTACCCTCTTGAATGTTATCTATGCCACCTTCACGCAGGAAATCGGTAGCTCCCTCCTCGCTATTCCCAGTAACATAAATCCCGTCTTTAAATATTATATGTCCATTAGCTGAATCATCAACATCTTTTCTAATAAAGTATTTCAGTCCCATCTTTAAAAAGTCGATAGAACCGATAGACGACATAATATCCTGTTTTACAGCATCAATAGATTTTTGGACATTACCTTTACGTATCGTTATGGTATCGGATAATTCTACCGTAATTTCAGGAAGAGGGTCTGTCTCATTTACCTTATAAGTGTATTGACTGATGTACAATTCATGCAGCTTGTTGTTATACTCTATCTGCAATCGTGCATTAGCATCAATCTGTGACAGCATTTCAGGATATTCAGCAAAGAATATACGCTTAAAGTTAATAGAGAAGTTGAATTTTTCACTATTATTGGCAGCCATATACTTAATGATAGCTTCTTTAAGCTCATTCTCTGCATTAAGGATATATTGTTTAGGCAAATCAATATGTAACAGAACAAACGAATCTCCTGATTTAGGCTTATAGTTGCGGTTGTTAGATGGCATTACAACTCCGAATGTATCATCATCCTTGCTTACCCTAATCCATACCTCATTTGTTGTTGTATCTTGTTGTTGAGGCTGAATATTTGCCTCATCCCATTTATCATCCTCACTACCTGTTACAATATTGCCACTAGAATCCACTTGTACAGGATTCTTGAATATTGTAATATTATTGTCTTTATCTTCTACTTCTAATACGGATATGACAAAATTACAAGCTGCACAATTACCACTCGTCATTGAGATGGTCATATCACTACCTACGATAGCTTGGTCAAAGAGATTAAAGCCATAATCCCCATCAAACTTTCTTAGCTTTATGTAGAAATATTTATGTTCGTATTCATTTGTGTTAGGGTCTATTTCATCGTTATCATCATCATCAAAAGCTACATCTAATATTTCTCCTATTTTATATCCTGCTGCATTTTCAATACCTTTAATAGTTGGCTTGATATAGTCAAAGGAAACAATCATTTCCTTAGGATTACCTTCCGTATAAGGGTTCTCGAAGTCGTAGTAGCTTTCTGTATCAGGATTTATATAGGTTTGGTTTTTTGCGTCATAGAATCGTTCAGCACCAAACGTATCTCTGTATATAGATGGCAATAGATTAGGAGAAGTAATCATATAATCCTTCTCAATCTTAATTTGCTTGAATTTATCTCCTACAGTTGGTTGTTTAGTGATAGATATACCTATTCGGCTTAGAGGAACAGGGAAATCCCTTAAAAACCAATCATTATATTCTCCTGTTAAATAACAATAAGGTACAAAGGTATATATACTCCACTTATCAGAAGCAACGCTAAGTGTATAATTAAGTCTATATTCTACTGCGTACTTTTTCCCTTTATCCAATGTACCTGCGTTATAATATTTGTAAGTTCCATTTGGATTTACTAAAGGGATTTCCGTTCCTCCACCTTGATTAGTATATTCTCGGATAAAAACTTTTCTTTCAACCTCAAAATCAGAATTAGGAGGAAATGTTGTGTTGCGCACAGGACAATCCATATATAAATTATATGTTCCTGTAGTATATATATCTAAAACAACATATATAGATTGTGTTATATTAGTAGGGGTATATGTTCCATATTTACAAGCGTAAGCAGCTCTGTAATAATCTCCTGCGGATGGATTTCCTGTAGTAATTTCAAAAGGTATACTATGTTTCTCATCAAGGAATAATTTTACAACAGCATCACTTGCAATCCCGTTTTTATATTCAATAATTTCATTAATAGAAACTTCTTGTTTGAACTTATCTTCATTAACAATGGTAATATCTCCCTGTTTGATAGAAATGTTATCAGGGTCAGCTTCTACCCCAACTTCCGTCTTTCTCGTGTCATTTGGATAGTAATAAGGGATATTTTCAGTACTACCGATACCTGTACAGCGATTAACTATTTTATAGTTGGCGTTTGTTTTGGTTATTGTCAGTAGTTCCCTATCATAACCGTATTTAAATGTATGAGTAATAGCATTATTAGTAAATCCGATATGGATTACCTTACCGACAAAATAATAAGGTAGTTCATAAATATTAAATACTTCTTGTAGAACTTCACTAAAATACTTGTCCTCAAACGACATTAGTTTAGCTTCGGAGGATATACCTTCGTCAATTACAACAGAATAACCTACTCCACTGTATTGTAAAGAGTAATTCAATCTTGTTGCAAACTCTGCAATATCTCCAAAGAAGGTGAACTTTGTACTATTGCTGACAAATTGGTCTACATCACCTGCATCAGGAGATACTACATCAAAAAAATAAGTATTATCCAGTTTAGTTCTATCGGATTTAAATACAAGCTCATGTTTATATCTTAAATCTGTATTTGACTTAGATGAAGTAGGTGTATCTAAAATCCAATATCTTTCTCCCCTAAATTCCACAAATTCCCTCTGCGTCCATTCATCATCCAAGCACTTAGGATACATGAGACTGCTACTTATATTTACGCTCCCCATTCTTCCCTCGGTGAATGTATAACTACTAAGGGCAGCTTGCGTTCCATCTTTAGGGAAAGATATAACGCCTAATTCCTCATCATCAGTATATATAAGTAACTTTTCTACCATTTTATTTGCTATTTTAAAATAAAGCCGTATATTTGTATGTGTTTAAAATGCTTTTGGATTTTTAGGTTAGTATTTTCCCCACTGTGTTCTCGACATTGCACAGTGGGGTTCTTTATTCTTTATTATTTTCTTTCATGGATTGGTGCAACGCTTCTACCTTTTTAGTTATTAGCTCTTCGGCTCGGTCTACGAAATCAGATATGGGACACACTGCATCTTTTGGTAAATGGGAACATTTAACCCATTGTTGAATAGCTTTCTGTAATACAGAATTGGTTATTTCTATTTCACCTAATCTTCGTTCCATTTTTTGCCTTTCTTGTGCAGCCTCTAGCTTGTCCTCTTCTCTCTCTTTCTTTATAGTTTCTATTATTTCACGAAGAGTTTTTACCTCGTAGGATATTTTTTCAGGACGTGCTTTATAGAAAGCTATCAATACTGTCAATATTCCCCCACTCCCCCCTATAGCTAATGCTAATTGTATAATATTTGACCAATCCATTATTTCTATATTTCTTTGTTAATCTTTATACAAAGATAATAATATTTTTTATAACACGGTATTTTTTGTACTCTTTCTTGTTTTAGAAGAAGTAGTTTTCACCGTTGGAGATTCAAGAATAGATTCGCCTAAAACAGAATTATCTTTACTAGTCCATTCGCTACTTTGCAATAAAGTATTTAGGGCATCTCCTTCATAAGTAGGATATGGATATATTGGTTCAACAGGAGTATCTTCTCCTAGTTCAGGAAGAGTTACAGCAAGAGGAAAAAGTAATTCGTAATTTGCGACTTTCATTAATACAGATTCCCCATCTGTGCTTACTCTAGGTACTAAATGCAACTCATTTAACGTCTCTTGTGGAACTTCGTCTAAAACGGATTTTGGTAATACAATATATTTCATATTATTTTATGATTAAATAAATAATTAAACAAACAATATCAATCAGCATAGGATATGTCATACCTGCAAGAATATCTAGCCAATCAAACAAGGAGCCATGTTCCTTGTCTTTATATTCAGCTGACATCATAGAAGCTACTGTGGCTCCTGTAGCGATAACAGCATTAGGAATAAGTTCTATCCCTAATGCAAAACCTACTACAAAAAAAGTACAATAGATGATAGCACCCACGTATGAGTGCTTATCTCTATTGCTTTCTTTATACCAAGCTTTTATTTTTTCAATTAACTTTTTCATTTTATTGTATAAATATTGGGTTATTTAAATCAATTATCTCGTTCAAATTCGCTGTGGGGAATGTAATGTATTTCATAATTGCTTACTGTTTAATTACTTATCAGACTATTATACTTGCTCCCAAGTAACACTCCCATCCTCATTGAAAATAAGTTTCTTGTTTCCAAGTAATATAACCTCTGTCTGTGCCGTCGAACCAAGAATCATCTGACCGTCTTTTGACGCCTTAGTATTATTGCCAAGAAGGATTACATTATTTAATTGATTAACACTACCTCCATTATCAGCACCAACCATAATATTGTTACTTCCCTTACAGTACCTACCTGCCTTATAACCTATATAAGTATTTTTTTGATTACCATAAGCTCCTGCCTCATAACCAACAACCGTACACCCTTCTGTTTTCACTTCACTATCTACTAAATTTTTACTCGCATTATGTCCAATGACAACACATTGAGAAGAACCTGCACCCGTATAAAAACCTAATGCCCCAGTTCCGATACCGACAGTTTCATGATGCTCTGTCCCTCCAAGAGCTGCTCTTCCAATTGCAACATTACTATTACATTCTTTTCTACATGGATAGAGAGTATCAGACCCTATCGCAACATTATCCTTACCACTCGGTATATATGCAGTAGAATAGGTACCAATTGCAATATTACGAGAGCCGGAAATAAGTTCAGAAAGTGACATTGTTCCTATGCCAATACATCTCGTTGAGTTTTCAGATTTCCCAAGCGTTTTATAGCCTAATGCAACATCCCACCAACTTGATATATCATTATCCCCTATATTAATATATATATTTTGCCGACCGTAAGATATGAGTTGGCTGGCGGATGACTTATCAACCACTTCATATAACTCAACTTCTAAAGTTGACGCATATTTAGCCGATGGGAACACCTTCAAAGAACCACCATCGCTAATCATTCCAATATAGGCTATCAGTTCACCATTATACGTATCTATCGGTGTCTTATCTCCGATACCTACCATAATGGAATTTTCAGTACCTTCTATACCTTTTGTTAATTTGGCAAGATATTTTTTCCCTTTGCTAGTAGTAAGTGTAAAAGCAAGGGCATTATCGTATCCGCTTGCATGGGTATATATACCATTTTCATAGCTCCATCCTTCGGATAATTCTGCTGACTGTGTAATCAGATTATCTCCGCATGGAATCTTATCTGCTAATAGGTACTTTGCTGTATCATCAAAGTTTCCATCAATCGCAGTAGCTAAAGTGCCCCACGATTGTTCACTGTCTTTTGCTATATCAAATATCTTTTCCATAATATCATTCGTTTTTAATTAATGTTTCATTTGAAATTAAAGTTGAGTTGCTTAGTTGGGTGATGAGGATTCCCCAAACATTTCCTTCTATCCCTACATACTTATTCAGCTCTTTAATCTTATCATCTGTTGAGATGTTATCGAAGAGCATGAAGTCGTACAATGCCATATTAGTAAAGTAAGCATCGTGTACTCTATTTGAACCAATAATAGGAGAAGATGTATTTGTCCCTGTACTTAATTCATTTGTAATAGTTATATTATGAGTAATAGCCCTCAATTCAGATGCTTTGATATTTTTATTCAAAATACCATCAATATATGTTTGCCCATTATTTCTTGCCTGATAAGCAAAAACAGGATTATTATTATTGTCCACATCAGCATTATAGATAGCAAACTCATTTGGATAACCTCTTTGGTCGTATAGGATAGCGTCTGCAATTGTCTTGTCCCAATTCACCTTCATCAACACCTGCTTACCCCTAACAGTAGTAGGAATAGTAATAAAGTCGTCTACGCCATCAAATTGATATGAACCATCTTCATTAACACCACTTCCTTCCGCATAAGCAGAATTGTTTATCTTACCATTATTACCGTGACCGGATATATCGGGAATATAACCTAATATCTTGTAACTAGAATTTGGAATACGTAGTAGTCTAGGTGATAGGATACATTTAGGTTCGTTGTTATCAAATATATAAGCACTTTTAGCCTTAAATACCATTGTTTTTTCAACAATAACTTTAGAACTAGTTACTTGATTGTCATTCAATAATAATCCAAATATATTATATATATTAGGAAGTAGATTAGAATCAGCGGCAGAACCTATTCTAGTAATAGTAGAACCTACTCTGAATTTACCTCCCCAAGATACTTCGTTACCATTTTCATCATTGAATCTCAATAGAACTGGATAAGGTTGTACAATGTCCTCGTATCTGATGTACTCATCAATAGTAATGTTTATCTTTTGAGGGGATTTATTTTTAAGAATATCACCAAATATAGTATATCCTATATTATTAGAATTTTTAGTAATACTGATATTACCTAATTGAGAAGATATGGCAGACACTAACTCATTAGCCTCATTATCAAAAGACAATTGAATAGCAACTCTTCTTCCAACAGGTATATAATCTCCTATATTTATTTTCTCCCAAACAATTCCAGTCAATGGAAGCAATGCTGTATAAAATATCTTATAATTATCATTAGCTTTTATAATAGGTCTAAACTCCACCATATTTGGATACAGCGTACCCAGCTTATGCTTCTTCAACTGGCGCTCTATCAAGAACTCGGACATACTATATGGGAAGGACATGAGAGAGTAGATAGCTCCGTTAAAGAATCTTTGGTCATTGTCTCTAAATGTTCCTAGCCAAAGAGTATCACTATCAACTCCTTTGCCTACTGTTAAATCAACATCTCCACATTTATATTTACTTTGATATAACAAAGCTCTTGTAAAATCATCTCTATTAAACGAAGTAACTTCTCCAAAAGAATAAGCCTGTTTAGCCGGTTCAACTTTTGTATTAGCTGTCATTAAAATAAAAGCTCCTTGATTAGCTACATGAGATTTAGATACAACACCAGCTACCCATTTTTCAGATGAAGCATAACTTATTCTCTCATAGTCTATAATGAAAGTATAATCCTTGTAAACCGGCATCCCTGTCACCTTACCGAAGTCGCTTACTCCGTCTAATAGAATACCTCCTTTATAACTAGGAATAAATGTAACAGTTATTTCTCCTGCATATTCTAAATTAACATAAGATACAGCACTAGTTGGTTCTATACCTTCGGGATATTCAAATTGGTCTAATCCACATATAATAACTTGTGTAGGTGTATTAGCTAATACTGGATACTTTTTTCTTATACTTTCTTTATTTCCTTCACTATTGATAAAACTCGTTGTATTAATCCAATAACAATCTTTGTCGGTAATAATAGTTACTTGATATGAAGTATTATCTCTTATAATAGATTGTACTGTCCAATAGTAACTAGGGGTATTAGACTTTATTTTGTAACTAAACTCATTATAAATAGTAAGTTTTTGTCTAGCTTCATCAGACACGATGGTATAATCCTTAATAGTTTCAAAAGGTTTTGCAGCAATACCACTACCGCCTTTCCAAGCCAGATTATTCATTTGAATATCTCTTCCATTACCACTATAATCAATAAGTTTATCATTAAAGTCAGCATGATTATCATTAGTAATACCTTGTTTAGTTATGTTACAAAGCATATCAGGTTTAAGCGTCTTATCCAAGTCGAAGTAGGCTATTACCTGATTAATTTGGTCGGTGGTCAGCACCTTGTTGGCGATGATTGTCCAGTACCAAGCAATAGAACATAGCTCTAAAGGATTTGAATTATTATTGTAATAATAACCTTCTACGGAAAATGGAGCAACGATACCGTCTAAATTACCTTCTGTTGTACAATCATTCTTGTCCCCTAAAATATTGTTTATGGTTGTTACTCCATTTTTGTATGTATAACCAAATATACCACTCTTTCCTGTTTTAAAAATTGTGTGTCTAAGGCTTCTCGTGTCTCTTCTTATTTGATTAATTCTACATATTTCAGGTTCATTTGATTCTCCTTTTATAAAATGAGCCATACTCACCACCGTAATCTCATTACTTCCTCCCAGCATCTCCTGTACGGTCTTGGTGGAAGTAATCAGGTCGACGATTCCGTCGGTGACGAAGGCGCCTTCGAACAGGGGAAGCATTTCGATAGTTACTTCTTCATCTACTGCAAGAGTAGACAAATCAAACCATAATAAGTAATACAAAGAGTTTGTACTAATATCTATTTGAGCTAGTTCTTCTTCGTTTAGTGTTTTTAAGTTAGTATAATTGTCTTCATTAGGATTTAATACAAGTTCTTGTATTCTAACACTTTTATCTTTTCCTTCTGAAATGCTAAGACCGTGTACGTCCCAAATGACAGTTATATTCTTATTACTATTAACTTTAAATGGAATAACATTCGATATAAGCCCTCTAAATGTGCTGTTTTGGAAATACCAAAAATTAGGACCAGTTAATCTTTTTAGAGTAATACTATGCCCATTTCTCGACACAACTTCAACACTATCATTGCCTTCTGTATTATACCAATCTAAAGTATTATCAAACTTAGCAAACTCATAACCTCCATAACTGGACATTTTATCATAAGCTGCGTTGCTGATTACAAAGTCCCCACCTTTATTAGATAGTTTATTCTTAATAGTACTTCTATTAGGACTATCGTTAGTCATGCCATAAGCAGACCATACACCCACCAAAGAATCTAATACTTCGGGTTCTATATAGGACTGGCTACCAGTCCTATTGTATTGATTTACTAAACCTAAATCAATGCCTAATCCTATTCCTTTCGCTCCGCCTATCATTGTATATAGCCAATAAAGATTCTATAATTACTTACCATGTCGCCAGTAATAACCAAGTCATTAAGCGCAATTGGATTCCACATCATAGTAACTAATGGAAAACTAACTATTTCTTTTGGCTTTTGATACGTAGGAGTGCCTTCCACCACAATAACATTCATAGCAGAATCAGCTTCTTTTGGATGCAGAAATACAAAATATGGATTTATATTACTAAAAGTTTTAGCCTCTGTAACTTCTTCAATTTTATTTATAATGTTTTGATACATGATTATTCCTCCTTGTTATTATTGTTATTATTATCTTGTACTGAATGTTTTTGAGATATTATTAATGCCTGTTCCTGTTGATATAATTGCTCATCTATTTTAGCTTGCTTTTCTTTTTCAAGTCTAGCTTTCTCATCCGGTTTTGCGTCAGGGTTCATTTCACTGGCAGTTTCAACAGAAAGAAATCCTGATGTAACTCCTGTTTGTAATCTTGTTACAATATCAGTTTCAGATTGAGGTCTATATACTTTGAATTTAGCATTAATATGTAAGTTATCGAAATCCGTAATAGCACTGGGTTGAATTTGTGAGACTACAAGTTCTTTTGCTAATCCTTGTTTGAATAGACGAACCATTTTATCCGCAACATTTTGCCATTCTATTACACCTTTTGATGCATTCTCAATATCCATTGATTGAGTAAGCATTATAGCAACACCTGATATATCTCCTGTTGTCTTTACATCTTTAGGGAGCAAGAACGTTGTACTGGAATTTTTCTGTATAGTTTCCTCCATTAACTGCAAAGTATCTATCGTTCCCTGTGGTGATGGTGGAGTTAAAAATTTAGCATCATCCGTATTTGCTTCTTGACTATATGATGTGTTTTTACTGTTTAAGATAACTGAACCTGCTATCTTCTTTCCATTGTTTTCAAAATCTCCTTTTATATATAATAGCATTCCCTTTAAATTTAATAGTCTCACATCTTTTAAATTTAAAGATATACCCTTTTCACATTCTTCTAAAGCCTTTTCAATATAACCTTTATTATAATTATCCATAGACTTTTCATATATTTTGTTAAGTTTATTTCCCATTCATTGTCTCCATTATTTAAAATTTACTATTATAATATCGTTATTATACATAAAATACTAAACCAAGTATTGCAGCAATTACAATTG
>ERZ827197.1400-NODE-1400-length-19809-cov-4.282120_pt1 | contig 19809 bp, 16 predicted proteins | sample MGYA00519867_ERZ827197 | MGnify/ENA primary metagenome ERZ827197 (study PRJEB31778, sample SAMEA3449278) | human gut metagenome | biome: human gut; feature: human-associated habitat; material: faeces | place: United Kingdom | collected 2010/2012 ...
ATGTTAATTTTTGTCAAGATTGCGGAGCAATGTTAAAAGATTTTACTCATGTATTTTGTGAAATATGTGGTGAAAAAAATCCAGTAGAAAATAAAATTTGTAGCGAATGTAAAAATATACTTTAAATTTAAACAATTTGATTAAGCATAGATAATATAAATAGACTCAAAACTGAGTCTATTTTTTTTGGAAATTAGTAAGTTTACAAATTATAATGGAGGGTAAATATATAGTAAGATAAATGACAAATAATTGATAATGAAATACAATATATAGGGGATTATTAAAAATAATATATAAAGGGGATGTGGACTATGAATTATAAAGAGTTAAAAAAAGATTTTTATTGGACAGGAGTATTGGATAAAGATTTAAGAGTTTTTGATATTATAATGCACACAGAATTTGGTACTACATATAATTCTTATGTACTTAAAACAGATGATAAAGTTGTATTATTTGAAACAGCAAAAATAAAATTTTTTGATTCATACTTAGAAAGTTTAAAAGAAATAGTAGACATAAATAAAATTGATTATATAATAGTCAATCATACTGAACCAGACCACTCAGGAAGTATTGAAAAATTAATAGATATAAATCCAAATATAAAAATAGTTGGAAGTACTGTAGCAATTAATTTTTTGAAAAATATAATAAATCATTAAATGATAATATATGTAGTTATGAAATAAATAAAAATTTAAATTTAACAAACGACATTGTTAATCTCACTGAAATGAATTTTAACATTTATCATTTTAAAAAAACTAATTCCCTAAACAATCAAAATAAAGAAAACATTTTAAAAGATTTTGTTTCAGATTTTTCATATATATCATTTGTGTTTTTAGGTTGTATATTCATAAATAAAAATATTTTTACTTTAGGTAGTTTTGTATTATTTCAAGCTATAGTAATATATTTTATAAATCCTATAAAAACTATACTTGATTTAAGTGAATCAATTGATTATCTTAAAAACATTTATAAGAGAATAAATGATTTATTATTGATAAAAGATTCAAAAGATAGAGAAACAAATGAAATAATAGATGGCAATATAAGCATAAGAAATCTATCATACTCGCCAAATAATATAGATTTTATATTTAAAAATGTATCTTTTGATATAGTTAATAGAAGTAAATTTTTACTTTATGGAAGTAGTGGTAATGGTAAAAGTACTATTATGAAAATATTATTAAAATATTTAAAAGAATATAAAGGTGAAATTTATATAGGTGATTTAAACATTAAAGATATCAATAGTAATGTTATATCAAATAGTTTTACTTATGTATCACAAAATAACTATATAATTAATGATACATTAAAGAATAATATTATTTATCATAGAAATATTAGTAATGAAGAATATGAAAAAATGATTAATATTTGTAATTTAAATATACTTAGGAGTAGAAGTATTTTAAGAGATAATTATGTTATAGAGGATAATGGATTTAATATATCTGGAGGAGAAAAACAAAAAATATTATTAGCTAGAAGTTTACTTAAAAATAGTAATTATATCATTCTTGACGAAGCATTAAGTGAAGTATCTTTTGATGAAGAAAAAGAAATACTTGATAAGATATTTGAATCTTATAGTGATAAAACAATAATATATGTTTCACATAAAAAAGAAATAATAGATTTATTCAAAAAGAAATATAAATTAGAAAGGAGTTAGCATGATTACTGAATCAGAATTAAAAGAGATAAAGGGGGGAGTAAATTGGGTAATTGTTGGCGTTGGTGGTTCAATCATTTCATTCATTATTGGCCTCGTGGATGGGTATTTAAGGCCGTTAAAATGTAGAAAAAAATAATAGTAGGAGGAAAAATGTTAAAAGAAGAAGAACTAATTAAAATACAAGGTGGAGCAGTATCAGTTGGTACAATTATAAATGCAGTTGTTAAAGCAATTAGCTTATTAAATGAGTTAGGACAACAACTTGGTTCTGCTATAAGAAGAAAAAGAGATGGAAGAAAGTGTGCTTATTAAAGCATATGTGTAGAAGAAGGGGATAACTTCTCCTTCTTTTCAAAATAAAGGTAAATATGTACGGTAGCGACTATCGGAATTTACGTTTGTGGAGATGAAAGTCGATGAAGCAAAAAGACGATATAATTGTAAAAGTTCTGTGAAAATAGCCTTTCTTTGTTGACATTATAAATCTGGATAGTATAATCGTTATAGTTAGTTACCTAACTAAAGGAGTATCGCTATGGAAGAACAAAGTATAGGATCAGAAATTAAAAAGATTGATAATTTGATTATAAGAAAAATTATGTCTTATAGTAAGAACAATAGTTATATGTTGAGTCCAAGTCAAATGATGATTACACGCTTTTTATACAAAAATTCAGATAAAGTAGTTTATCAAAAAGACTTAGAAGGGGCTTTACCATTTAGAAAGTCAACAATATCTGGAATAATACAAACTATGATGAAAAATAATATTATAAGTACAGAATCTTCTAAAGATGATTTAAGAAGTAAAAGAATAATTCTTACTCCTTATGGTAAAAAAATAAATAAAGAAATAGAGAAAAATATTATTGAATTTGAAAAAGTTCTAAAAAATAATATTAAAGAAGATGATTTACGAGTATTTTTTAAAGTAACAAAACAAATACAAAATAATTTGAAGGGAGAAAATGATGATTAAATTATTCAAAAATCTTAAAAAGGAAGATTGTTTATTAATTATATTATCGAGTCTATTTATTATATTCCAAGTATGGCTTGAACTTAAAATACCTGATTACATGAGTGAAATAACAAAACTTGTTCAAACAAGTGGTGCAACTAAAGATATTTTAAAAGAAGGCTTATATATGATATTGTGTGCTTTTGCAAGTTTAGCTTCTTCATGTGTAGTAGGTTATATTATTGCTAATGTTGGAAGTAAGTTTTCTAAAAATATAAGAGAAAAATTATTTATTAAAGTACAAGAATTCGGCATGGCAGAAATAAAAAAATTCCAAACAAGTAGTCTTATAACTAGAACAACTAATGATGTTACAAATGTTGAAGTTATGTTAACATTGGGCTTACAAATGATGATAAAAGCACCTATAACAGCTGTATGGGCTATTGGAAAAATAATTAATAAAAGTTTTGAATGGACAGCTATTACAGGTGGAGCAGTATTAGTTCTATTAATAATGGTTATCGTACTTATGTTGATAGTTTTACCAAGATTCAAAATAGTTCAAAAACTAATTGATAATGTCAATGGACTTACTCGTGAAAATTTAAAAGGTATAAGAGTTATTAGAGCATTTAATGCAGATGAGATGGAAGAAAGTAAGTTTGAAAAAGTAAATAAAAAGCTTACGAACACTCAATTATTTAATCAAAAAGTAATGAGTATTATGTCTCCTATGATGTATTTAATTATGAATGGTGTTTCACTTGCTATATATTTCATGGGCAGTATACTTATAAGCAAAGCATTACTCGCAGATAAAATTACATTATTTAGTAATATGGTAGTTTTTAGTTCGTATGCTATGCAAGTAATTATGTCATTCTTGATGTTAGCGATGATATTTATAATGTATCCTAGAGCTTCTATTTCTGCTGATAGAATTAATGAAGTACTTAGTACAAAAACAAAAATCAAAAATGGCAAAGTTAAAAAATCAGAAGAAACAGGCACACTAGAATTTAAAAATGTTAGTTTTAAATATCCAGATTCAGATGAATCAGTTTTAGAAAATATATCATTTAAAGCAAATAAAGGTGAAACTATTGCTATTATAGGTTCAACTGGAAGTGGAAAAAGTACACTTGTTAACTTAATTCCAAGATTTTATGATGTTACAAGTGGTTCAATCTTAATTGATGGAATAGATGTAAAAGATTATGATTTAAATTCATTATATGATAGACTTGGCTATGTTCCACAAAAAGCAGTTATGTTTAATGGAACTATCAAATATAATGTTAGTTATGGTAAAAAATCTAATTATGAATTTACCGAAGACAAAATCAAAGAAGCAATAGAGGTTGCACAAGCAAAAGAGTTTGTAGAAAAAATGCCAAAAAAATATGACTCAAATATTTCACAAGGAGGTACAAATGTATCTGGTGGTCAAAAGCAAAGATTATCAATCGCAAGAGCAATCGCAAGAGATCCGGAAATATATATATTTGATGATACATTTAGTGCTCTTGATTATAAAACAGATTATGTGCTTAGAAAAGAATTAAAAGAGTATACAAAAGATGCTACAAGTATAATTGTTGCTCAAAGAATAGGGACAATTAAAAATGCTGATAAGATAATTGTTTTAGATAAAGGTAAAACAGTTGGAATTGGAACACATAAAGAATTATTAAATAAATGCAAAGTATATAAAGAAATAGCATATTCACAACTATCAAAGGAGGAACTAGAAAATGAATAATGAAAACGAAGAAACTCCTAGAACAAGAATTCCAAGAGGACATGGACCAGGTGCATCATTTGAAAAACCAAAGAATTTTAAAGAAGCATTACTAAAGTTAAAAAAATATTTAAGTAAATTAATGCCGCTTATTATAGTAGCTGTACTACTATCAATGATAAGCAGTGTCTTATCAATTATTGGTCCAAATAAAATAAAAGATTTAACAAATGAAATTCAAGGTGGAATAGTAATTAATAAAGATAATTTAGAATTACTTACAAAGGATATATCAAGAGATATACAAGAGAATCTAATATTATCACAAGATTCATTAAAAGAGATAAGCATAGATGATCAAACAAAATATTATGAAATATTAAATACAATAACAAAAGAAAATACAATGGAAAAGGTAATAGAAATACCAGATTCAATAAAGTTATTGATATTTAAGGATACTACTATTGAAGGTATAAATATTACATCAAAAGATAAAGTAGAGTTGTTAAATATTATGAAAAATGTGGATATAAACGATCCTACAAAAATCTATAGTAAATTAGATACACTTTCAAGTAATATAAATGAATTAATTAAACCTAATATGAATAGAAATAAGATAAAAAATATAACAATCTTCTTAGTATGTTTATATTTACTTAGTGCATTATTTAGTTATATAGAAAATTATCTAATGGTAGTTGCATCAAACAATTTTGCTAAATCTTTAAGAACAAAAATATCACAAAAGATAAATAAATTACCATTAAGATATTTTGATAGCCATAGTTATGGTGATATTTTATCAAGAGTTACGAATGATGTAGATACTATAAATATGTCTCTTCAAAATAGTTTAGGTACATTTATTGGTGCAGTAGCTTTATTTATTGGTTGTGCAATAATGATGTTTACTACAAATGTAATAATGGCTATTGCATGTATCTTATCTTCAATATTTGGTTTTGCTTTTATGAGCTTTATATTAAAAAAATCTCAAAAATATTTTGTAAGAAGACAAACTGAACTTGGTAAGTTAAATGGTCATATTGAAGAAATATATAGTTCACACAATGTTGTTAAAGTATATAATGGAGAAACTGAATCACTAGAAAAATTCAATGAACTTAACAATAAAGTTTATGACTGCAATAGAAAGAGTCAATTTTTATCTGGTCTTATGCCACCAATGATGGGATTTATAGGCAATTTTAGTTATGTTGCAGTTTGTATAGTTGGATCTTTGCTTGTTTTAAAAGGTAATATTACATTTGGTGTAATAATTGCATTTATAATGTATGCTAGATTATTTACTAGTCCACTTTCACAAATTGCACAAAGTATGACTCAACTTCAAACAGCAGCAGCTGCATCTGAAAGAGTATTTGAATTTTTAGAAGAAGAGGAAATGACAGATGAAAGTACTTTAACAGGACTTCTTGATCCTAAAAAAGTAAAAGGTAATATTGATTTTGAGCATGTTAAATTTGGATATACAAAAGATAGAAAAATTATAAAAGACTTTAATTGTCATGTAAAGCCTGGTGAAAAGATAGCAATAGTTGGACCTACTGGTGCTGGTAAAACAACAATAGTTAACTTACTTATGAAATTCTATGAAGTAAATAGTGGTGAAATAAAGATAGATAATATGCCTATAAGTAATCTTACAAGAGAAAATATTCATGATTTATTCATAATGGTTCTTCAGGATACATGGTTATTTGAAGGTACTATAAGGGACAATATTAAATTTAATAAAGATAATGTTACTGATGAAGAAATATGGAACGCTCTTAAAGTGGTGGGTGTAGATCATTTTGTAAAATCACTTCCTAAAACATTAGATTATAAACTTGGTGATAATGAATCAATATCTGCAGGACAAAAACAATTACTTACGATTGCAAGAGGTATGATAAAAGATTCACCATTCTTGATACTCGATGAGGCAACATCTTCTGTAGATACAAGAACAGAAGAATTAGTTCAAGAAGCAATGGATAAATTAACTGAAGGAAGAACTTCGTTTATAATCGCACATAGATTATCAACAATCAAAAATGCTGATTTAATTCTAGTAATGAAAGATGGAAATATAATTGAAACTGGAAATCATGATGAATTGATAAAGCAAAATGGATTTTATGCAGAACTTTATAATTCACAATTTCAAAACTAGTAAATATTAAGCATTCAAGTTTAACAGCTTGAGTGCTTTTTAAATAAAAATCTATTGTTAAAAAAATCATTATATGTTACAATATTTAATAGGATAGAGGGGAAGTAAAATATGTTAGGAAAGATACTTACAATTAACAAAAATAGTGCGATTGTAGCTATTAATAAAGCAAATGGTGCCCAAATAACAGATTTAATAAATTTGCATGTAGTATTTGAAGATCAAAATAAAAAAATATTAGGTGAAATAGATTCAATTGAACAAGATACTATTAAAATAACTTTCTTAGGAGAATTAACTTCTAATGATTTTATTGGTGGCCTAATTAAAAAGCCCAGTTTAGATGCCAAAATAAGAATTATTAATCCAGAAGAATTAAAGATACTTACTGGAGTTGAAAATAGAAGCATAAGACTTGGAGTATCTCCTCTTTATAATGACTTTCCATTAAATGTAAGTATAGATGAGTTATTTAGTAATCATACTGCTATATTTGGTAATACAGGTAGTGGTAAAACATATGGTATATGTAGAATCATTCAAAATATATTTCCTAAAGGTCAAATAATTCCTTACAAAGCAAATCTTTTTATATTTGATTCATATGGTGAATATATAAATGCTTTCTCAAGGTTACAAGAGAATAATCCATTTTATTCATTTAAAGTAATTACAACTAATTTAAAAAAGAATTATGAAAAATTGAATATTCCTGTATGCTTATTAGAACTTGAAGATGTATTGAATTTACTTGAAGCAACAAATTTTTCACAAATTGCTATGGTAGATACTGCACTTACTTATGTAAAAATGTTTGCTAGAAATGATAAAGAAGCAATGGATTTCAAAAATCATATCTTGGCAAAAGCTATAACTTCAATAATGTATACTAATCAAACATCTTCAAAGATAAGAGATCAAATTTTTGAAATATTAAGTGAAACTAATACAGCTGAACTTTCTCTTGAAACAGAAGTTCCAGGAATTGGATTTACAAGACAATTTAGAAATTGTTTCGATATAGATAGTGAAGGAAGATTTGCTGAAAGAAAAATAATTAGTGATTATATAAAAGGATTTATTGATGAAGATAGAAAATGGAATTATGATAGTACTGGAGTAAGCTATTCATTACATGATCTTGAAGTAGCATTAAACTTTACATTATACAGTGAAAGATATTTACTTAATGAAGCAATGTATGATTCAGCAATGAGTTTAAAAGTTAAATTACATGATTTAGCAACAAGAAGTAATAGTTCATTCTTTACTAATGAAGGATATATTACATTAGATGAATATATAAAAAGAATTCAAATTAATGGAAATAAAAAGAGTCAAATTGTAAATTTTAATTTAGAAGATGTAGATGATAGATTTGCTCGTTCTATAGTTAAGATATTTGGAAGAATGTTTATGAAATATACAAAGGGACTTGCAGAAAGAGCATCTTTTCCAATACATATGATTTTAGAAGAAGCTCACCGTTATGTTTTAGAGGGTGATGATAAAAAATTATTTGGTTATAACATATTTGAAAGAATTGCTAAAGAAGGAAGAAAATATGGACTTTTACTTGATTTAATTACTCAAAGGCCAACTGATTTAAATGAAAATGTAATAAGTCAGTGTGCTAACTTCTTAATATTTAAAATAAATCATCCAGCTGATCTTGAATATATAGCTAAAAGTGTACCTAATATGAGTGAAGATGTAGTAGAAAAGCAAAAGACACTTCAATCTGGTACTTGTGTAGCATTTGGTAGAATATTCAAAATACCAATGATTGTGAAGATGGAAAAAGCAGACCCACCTCCAACTAGTGCTAACTGTGAGATATATAATAACTGGATGGTAAAATTAAAAGAACAATAGAATTATAAAATATATAGAAAGGGAGGATAATTATGTATGATTTTGGTACTCACTTTGAAGTTGATTTAACTAAAAGCAAAACACCATCATCAAATGTATTTAGAGGTAAAACATATAGAATAAGTATATTATCTGATGTTTTAATAAGATTTGAATACAGTGAAACAGGATCATTTAATGATTATCCTACTTTTTTTGCTAGTAATAGATCTTTTGGTAAACCAAAGATAACAGTAGAAGAAGATAACAATGTATTAATAATTAAAAATGATATATTTATTTTAGAGTATAATAAAGAGAAACCATTTATAGGCAGTAAGTTAATGCCTGATCAAAATTTAAAAGTAACTATTGCTGGTACTGAAAAAATATGGTATTTTAATCATCCAGAAGTTAAAAACTTTAAAGGAACAGCTTATAGTCTTGATGATACTAAAGGTAATATAGATTTTGAAAAAGGATTATTTAGTTTAGATGGATTTACAACATTTGATGACTCTAGAACTCCAATACTTGATGCTCATGGAAATGTTTTATCTCCAAACTATAAAAATATAGATACATATTTATTTATATATAACAATGATTTTGGTATAGGACTTCGTGATTATTTTAATCTTACGTCTTTACCACCATTAATACCAAGATATGCTTTAGGAGTATGGTGGAATAAAAATGAAGCATATGGTGAAAAAGATATACAAAATTTAGTTTATAATTTTAAGAAATATGATTTACCAATGTCAGTTCTTTTATTAAATGAATGCAATAGAACTAAAAATAATTATTCACCAATAAGTTTTTCTTTTGATAAAACTAAATTGCCAAATCCAAGAGGACTAAGTGAGTTCTTACATAAAAATAAAATATATCTAGGAAGCAATATTAAAACAGAAGGATTAATAAGTGTAGAAGAGGAAAGTTACTTAGAATTTCAAAAATATTACAATAAAGATTTAAATAAAAACATTCCACTTAATGTATATGATCCTAAATTAGTTGATTCATATTTAAAAGGAATAATTAATCCATTCTTAGATAAAGGTGTAGATTTCTTATGGATAGATGATAATAATAAAGAAAATACTCTTCGTAGTTTTACAATGAATTATTTTCTATATAAGAACTTTAATCTAAATAAAGCAAAAAGAAATTTTATAATATCAAGAAATTTTGGAATATGTCCTCATAAATATTCTGCTCTTTATTCAGGCGAAACTTTAATTAGTTGGAAAACATTAAAACTTCTTCCATTCTTTAATTCAACAGCCGCTAATATAGGTGTTTCTTGGTGGAGTCATGATATTGGTGGTTACAAGGGTGGAACTGAAGATGCTGAATTATTCATGAGATATGTTCAACTTGGAGTCTATAGTCCAATATTAAGACTTTCAAGTGATACAGGTAAATACTATAAAAGAGAGCCATGGAAATGGGATGCTAAAACCTATAAAATTGTTCATGATTATTTAAAAATAAGACATAGACTTATACCATATATATATAGTGAAGCTAAAAAGTATTCATCATTTGGTTCACCATTGATACAACCACTTTACTACAAATATCCAGAAACATATGATGAACCACTTTATAAAAATGAATTCTATTATGGTAGTGAATTATTCGTGTGTCCAATTACAACACCTAAAGATGAAATAATGAATAGAGTTGTACATAGAATATTCTTACCTAATGGAGTATGGTATGACTTTAAAACTGGTAAGAAATTTACTGGTGGTAATAGATATGTGACATTCTATAAAGATGAAGATTATCCAGTTTATGCTAAAACAGGAGCAATAATTCCACTTGCCAAATTAGATCCACAAAATATAAATGATACAAGTGCTCCTAAAACACTTGAAATACAAATATTTCCAGGAAGAAGTAACACATATAAAATGTATGAAGATGATGGAACTTCTTCAATGTATAAAGAGGGATATAGCTTTACAACTGAAATAAATTATTACTATAAAGAAGATGATTTTTCAGTATCAATTGAACCAATTGAAGGAAAGCTTGGTATCATCCCAGAAAAACGAAACTACATTATAAGATTTAGAAATACAAAATTTACTGATGGAGTACAAGTGTTCCAAGATGAAGTAAATGTTAAATGTAAAAGATATACAGATGAAAATGACTTTGTTATTGAATTTAATGATATAAGCACTACAAGTAAAGTATTCGTATATTGTAAGGGTAAAGATATAGAAATTGACGCGAATAGAGTTATTAATGAAGACTTAGAAGGTATCATAACAGATTTAAAAATAAAAACATCACTAAAAGAAGAAATAGACAAAATAATATTTAGTGATTCAAATATCAAAGCAAAAAGAATTGCTATTAGGAAGTTAAGAAGAAAAGGATTACCATCAATTTTCATAAGAATGTTTATGAAGTTACTTGAATATATTGAAGAAGTATAGTATAATGAACCTATATTTCAGTGATGAAAAGAGTAGTAAATATACATTTATTTATAGAAAGTTAGTGGTTGATGTAAACTAATAATAAAATATATTGAACTTGCTTTTTTAGAAATAACGTTTATGCGCGTTAAGCAAATGAGAAATAGTTTAACTATAAAATAAGGTGGTACCACGGCAATAGTCGTCCTTTGATACCATCTTTTTTGTTTAGAAAATTATAGATATAAGGAGGAAAAAAATGGAAATATTAAAATTTATTGGTGATTTCTTGCTGATTTTTGCATTAGTATATATTATATATAGTGTGTTTTTCAATAAGAAAAGAAAAGATTATAAAGATTTAAAAAAGAATGATGAAATAAAATTCTTCATAAGAAAATATGATTTAGATATGAGAAAGACTAAATATAAAAGTTTACTTAGAACACTTACATTTATTAATTCTTTCATTATATCATTAGAAACTACAATTGTACTTTATATTGAAAACTATATTGTGAAGATAATAGTGTGTTTTATATCATCAATAATTTTACTATATGTTTTATATACAATAACAGGTAATTATTATAAGAAGAAGGAGAATGAAGAAAATGTATGATTTTAAGAAAATAGAAGATAAATGGAAAAAATATTGGGAAAGTCATGATTGTTTTAAAACTGATACTAGTGATTTTAGTAAACCAAAGTATTATGCTTTAGATATGTTTCCTTATCCTAGTGGAGTAGGACTTCATGCAGGACATCCTGAAGGGTATACTGCTACTGATATTATTTCAAGAATGAAAAGAATGCAAGGATATAATGTACTTCATCCAATGGGATGGGATGCTTTTGGATTACCAGCAGAACAATATGCTATACAAACAGGAAATCATCCAGGAAATTTTACTGAAAAGAATATTGAAACATTTAAAGGTCAACTTAAAAATATAGGTCTTTCATATGATTGGTCTAAAGAAATATCTACATGTGATCCTAAATTCTATAAATGGACACAATGGATATTTAAAAGATTATTTGAAGATGGACTTGCTAAAAAAGTTGATATGCCAGTAAATTGGTGTGAAGAACTTGGTACTGTTCTTGCTAATGATGAGGTAATTGATGGTAAAAGTGAAAGAGGTGGATATCCTGTTGTTCGTAAAAATATGAGTCAATGGGTTATTAATATTACAAAATATGCTGATAGATTACTAGAAGGACTTGATGAAATAGATTGGCCAGAAGGTACAAAAGAAATACAAAGATATTGGATAGGTAAAAGTATTGGTGCTGAAGTTAATTTCAAAGTAAAAAATACTGATTATGATTTTACTGTATTTACTACAAGATGTGATACATTATTTGGTGCAACATATACAGTATTATCACCAGAACATCCACTTGTTAAAGAAATAACAACAGAGTCACAAAAGGAAGAAGTAGAAAAATATATAAATGAATGTAAAAGTAAAAGTGAACTTGAAAGAACAGGTTCTAATGCTGGAAAAACAGGTGTATTCACAGGTGCTTATGCTATAAATCCAGTTAATAATAAAGAAATACCAATATGGATAAGTGATTATGTGTTAATGTCTTATGGAACTGGTGCTATAATGGCTGTACCTGCTCATGATACAAGAGATTTTGAGTTTGCAACTAAGTTTAATATTCCAATAATACAAGTATTAGAAGAAGTAACAGGTAAAGAACACGAAAATGAAAAACAAAAGAAATCAATAGTTGCAATACTTTATGATAAGATTGAAGACAAATATTTAACTATTAACTGGCATTCAAAAGGTGGAAGATTATTTGTAGGTGGAACTATAAAAAATAATGAAACAGATGTTGAATGTGCGATAAGAGAAATAAAAGAAGAAACTGGTTATACTGATTTTACTCTTAAAGAGGTTGGATTTAAAATAAACCATCATTATTATGCTTACAACAAAGATACTTACTTTGAGATAGAAGCAACACCATTATTATTTGAATTAAATTCAAGTAAACAAGATAAACAAAATTTGGATGAAGATGAAGTTTTTGATATAGAGTGGGTAACTAAAGATATTATAGAAAAAGAGATAAAAGATGAATTACATAAAAAAACGTATGAATATGTAACTTGCCCTGATGCTATGACTAATGATGGAATTCATATTAATTCAGGATTCTTAGATGGTCTTAACAAAGAAGATGCAATTAATACAATGATTAATTGGCTTCATGAACATAATTGTGGTAAAAAGAAAGTTAATTATAGATTAAGAGATTGGATATTCGCAAGACAAAGATATTGGGGAGAACCTATACCTGTTGTTGAACTAGAAGATGGAGAATACATTGCTCTTAAGGATAGCGAGCTTCCACTTATACTACCTGAACTTGAAGATTATGCTCCAGGTAAAGATGGAACAGCTCCACTTAATAAAAAAACTGATTGGGTAAACATAGAAATAGATGGTAAAAAAGGTAAAAGAGAAACATCAACTATGCCAGGAAGTGCTGGATCTAGTTGGTACTTCTTAAGATATATTGATCCAAATAATGATGAATGTTTAGCAGATTATAAATTATTAGAGCATTGGATGCCAGTAGATCTATATATTGGTGGTCCAGAACACGCTACAGGACACTTATTATATTCAAGAATGTGGAATAATTATCTATATGATAAAAAAGTAGTACCAGTAAAAGAACCATTCAAAAAACTTGTTCATCAGGGAATGATACTTGGCGCTAATGGAATAAAGATGGGTAAAAGGTATCCAGAGTTTGTAGTAAATCCTAATGATGTAGTAAATGAATATGGTGCAGATACTTTAAGATTATACGAAATGTTTATGGGACCACTTGAAGCAGATAAGCCATGGAATAATGAAGGTGTAGTTGGAAGCAAAAGATTTTTAGAAAGAGTTTATAGACAACTTATTGAAAGTGATAAAGTAAAAGATAAAGAAAATAAAAATTTAGAACAACTATATCACATCACAGTTAAAAAAGTAACAGAGGACTATGAAAATTTAAAATTCAATACAGCAATAAGTAGTCTTATGATATTTATGAATGCAGTAAGTAAAGAAGAATACATAAGTAAAGAATATGCAGTTGGATTTATAAAACTTCTTTATCCAATCGCGCCATTTATATGCGAAGAAATGTATTCAATAATAGATGGCTCACTTGATACATTAACATATGCACCATGGCCAACATATAATGAAGAATTAACTAAGTTAGATACAGTTACTATTGCGGTAAGTGTTAATGGTAAATTAAGAGCGACATTTGAAGCTGAAAAAGATTTAGAAAAGGATGAAATACTAAAACTTGCTCATCAAGAAGAAAATGTCATTAGACATTTAGAAGGACACGAAATCATAAAAGAAATTGTTGTTCCAAATAAAATAGTTAACATAGTTATAAAATAAGCAGCATAAAAAGTGCTGCTTTTATCATTTGAAAACATATTTAATATATGTTATCATAAGTAATGAAATAGTGGTGAAAATATGAAAGATAGTTTAGATAAATATTGGGATAATATTCATAAAGAATACATTTCTACTTATGATGGATGGTTCAATAAATATATAAATTTATTACATAAAGATGATAATATTGTTGAACTTGGTTGTGGAAGGGCATATACAAGTAAATACCTAATTGATAATGGATTTAAAAATATAATTGCTTGTGATTTTTCAAAAGAAGTATTGAATATTGTGAACAATGAAAATCCAAATATAAAAACAATGCTTTTTGATATGAGTGATGGACTACCTTTTAATGATAATTCAAAAAATATAATAATTGCTGATCTTTGTTTACATTACTTTGACTTATCAAAAACAAAATATATTTTTAGTGAAATATATAGAGTATTAAAAGAAAACGGATATTTAATCGCAAGAGTTAATTCATTTAATGATATACAAATACCACTTAAATCAAAAAAAATAGAAAAACATTATTATTATGATGGTAAATTTTATAAAAGATTTTTTGATAAAGAAGATTTAAAAGAATTATTTAAAGATTTTAAAATACACAATTTAGAAGAAAAGAAAATGGATAGATATGAACATCCTAAAATATTATGGGAATTTTGTGTAGAAAAAAGAAATAATGATGTTAAGAAAAGATAGATTGTTTGCATTTTATGTAAAAAATATGTATAATTAAATAGAGGTGTATAATATGATAGGATTTTATGATTATACAGTATTACTAACGTATATGGGATTTATATTTGGTATGTCTGGTATAATTTTAGCAATAAATGGACAAATATTTCCAGCAATAATATGTTTAATGTTTAGTGGACTTTGTGATATGTTTGATGGAAGAGTAGCAAGAACTAAAAAGAAAAGAACAACTGAAGAAAGACAATTTGGAATACAACTTGATAGTTTATCTGATTTAGTTTGTTTTGGTGTATTACCTTCAATAATTGGATATAATTTAGCATTAAATGATGCTTGGTTAACTTTTGACTATAAGTATTTACTTCCAATAATGATATTATTTCCACTTGCAGCACTTATAAGACTTGCTTATTTTAATGTACTTGAAATAACAAGAAATAGTAGTAAACCAGTAAAAGAATATACAGGTTTACCAGTAACGTCATCAGCATTAATATTTCCATTTTTATATATATTTAGAAAAATGATAGGTAGATATTTTCCACTTGCATATGCTGGAGTAATGTTACTAGTTGGTATACTTTTTATATCAAAGATTAAAATTAAAAAACCAAGTCTAAAAGTTATGATATTATTTATATTAATAGGGGTAATTGAGATATTATTTATTATCGCGACTAGGTTATTATGATATACAAAGTAAAATCAAGAGAAACGAATAAAATAGATGAACTTAGTTCAGGTATAGCATTATCATTTTTATATAATACCTTACTTGGAAGATTAATTCTAAAAATACTTACTATGAAATTTATTACTGATTTAGGTGGACTTTATATGAATAGTAAGCTATCTAAGCATAAAATAAAAAGATTTATAAAAAAAAATAATATCAAAATAACTGACTATGAAAAAACAAATTATAATTCATTTAATGATTTCTTTAAAAGAAAAATTATATCAGTAAAAAGACCAATAGATATGAATAAAGATGTATTTATTTCACCATGTGATAGTAAATTATCAGTATATAAAATTATTAATGATTTAACACTTAATATAAAAGATTCATACTATACAATTAACACGTTAGTTGATAAAAATATAATGAAACAATATAAAAATGGATATGCTTTAGTATTTAGATTATCACCAAATGATTACCATAGATATTGCTATATAGATTCTGGATATCAAGAAACTAATACTAAAATAAAGGGTATATTTCATACAGTACAACCAATATCATTAAAGCATTACAATTTCTTTAAAACTAATAGTAGAGAGTGGACTATATTACATACTAAAAACTTTGGTGATGTAATACAAGTTGAAGTAGGAGCTTTAATGATAGGAAAAATAACAAATGAACATGAAAATAACAATTTCAAGAAAGGGGAAGAAAAGGGTTATTTTGAATTTGGTGGTTCAACAATAGTATTACTTGTTAAAGAAAATGTAGTAAATATTGATAAAGATATATTAGATAATACAAGTAATAATATTGAAACATATGTTAAATATGGAGAAAAAATAGGTAAAAAAAATACTTAGTTTAAAAAGTTTTCTAAGTATTTTTTATATGCCTTTTTAGCACTAGATTCTTCTTTCTTATATTTAAGATTATGTTCCTTACATATTTTATTAAGTAAATAATCAGTAAAATATGGATTACGTATAAGTAATGGACCAATTATATGAGTAGCATAAACATTCTTATAGTGATATCCATCACCATCGCTTTCATAATCATTTGAGTATTCTTTATTTACTTTAAATAGTGGACTCTTTATGTCATAAACTAAATCACATCTATTTTGAAATCCAATTATCTTTTCTTTTATATATTCAGAAGTTCCAACAACTTCACCAACAATTCTATATCCAGAAGCATTACTAAATATCTTTTCGTTTATAAGTTTAGTATGATAATCAAATATATCAAGAGCATCCATCTTTTCATCATTATTAATAATATATTTACCAAATAAATCCATAGAGTTACCAGTAAGTATTAAATAACCATTATTTTCAATATATTTCTTTATATCATTTTTTCTTTTCATGATATCACTAAGTGCAAGAAATAAATTATCTTCACTGCCAGATCCAATGTAAACAATATCATATTTATCAAAATTAATTTGTTCATTAATACTTCTAAAGTCAATATTTACTTTAATTCCATTACGTTTAAGTTCATTATGTAAACATCTAGTATTAGCATTCTCTCCATATAAATTAAGAAGATCATAATATAAATGTAAAATATTAATCATTATTATTTTCCTCCTTTATAATCTTTTTAAGTTCAATTTCTTTATCAAAACAAACCATAGAGAATATCTTACCAGTTGTCTTATTCTTAAGTATTTCACTTAATTTACTAATGTCATCTACAAGTATAATTTTATCTTTATTAATACCTGCATATTCCATTCTAACATTCATGTCATAACAGAATTTACCAATTAGAACAATATTTTTAATTGAAGCATCATTTAAACTTTCAAAATCAATATCCCATATCCATGATATATCATTTTCTTTATATCTACGACTTGAAGAATCAAATCCAAGTATAATAGTTTTATCACCATCTTGATGTAATATATAATCAAGTGATTGTTTATAACTTAAATTATTTTCATTTTTACTTACTAGCATTTGCCATTTTCTATTATCAAAGTCATATATTTCAAGTCTTTTAGTTTTAATATTTTCATCATTAATAACCTTTAAAATATCTTCATCTTTAAGACCGATTGATTTAGATAACGCATAACATCCAGTAACGAAATAAACTGTATATAAAAAATTAGATGGTAAATTTACTTCATTATCATTAATCTTTATCTTTTTATTGTCTACATCAATATCAGTAGCAAAATAATCTGGCTTACCACGATTAAAATGATATTTAGGACAATTATATGAACCAATATGTCCATATTGATAATAATCATATTCAAGTTTAGAATGACATATAGGGCAGTAAGCAGCATCTAAATTATTAAGATTACTTTTACGAGAATAATTATTTTTATCAATTCCATAAGTAATAATTTCTCCTTTATGATTAATTCTAATTCTATTTACAAAAGGATCATCAACATTTATTACAAGATTAGTTCCGTTTGGTATTGCTTCTTTAATCGCATTATATATATTTTCAGGGTGAGCATTTCTAGGTGGTTGATCTCTAGTTATATTAGTTATCATTAAATGAGTAGGGGTAATATATTCAAAAACATATTTCATAAATTTCTCATCTAATTCCATAAGTAATACATCTGATTTAAGTTTACCAGTTAGTCTAGAATTATTAAGTACAAGAGAAGCAATTCCATCAATAGTGTTACTTCCTTCTTTATTATAAACTACTTTATAATTATTTTTAGTAAGTATGTTATACATAAGTTCAGTAGAAGAACTTTTACCACTAGAACCAGTTATACCAATTACATATTTAGGTAGTTTAATTTTCTTTAGAATATTTTTATCAAGTTTTCTAGCAACTCGTCCTCCAATAACACTACCAGCATGACCAGTTAGTTTACTTAGTTTATTTGTTAATTTACATGAAAGTATTACAATAAATTTCCACATTTTAATCACCTAAATATATTATATAACATTTTTATGAATTTATAAATATCTACTTGAAAAACATGAACCCTTGTGTTACAATCAATGTATTGTTGATGGCTCATTGGTGAAATGGTTAACACATCGCCCTCTCAAGGCGACATTCAAGGGTTCAAATCCCTTATGAGTCACCAATTTTTTTATTTGAACTATTATTTTATGGGAAATTTTAAGATAGTTTTATTATAATTAGAGTGTAAAATAATGAATGAATTATTTACATAATATCAATTGATATGATAATATATAAATAGTGAAGTACCTAACCCCTGTGGTTGGGCGTCACAATGTTTTTTTTGTTAAGCCTAACTACAAAAGTAAGTTAGGCGTTTTTATTAACCAAAAATGATTAATAAAATTATTATAATAAATAAAATTAGATAACAACAAGGGTTCAGAAGAAAGAACCCTTGTCAATAGATTATTATTTTACTTTTACTGTAATTTTGGCTTTCTTTCCAATACTTGTTTTTAATGTAATTACAGACTTTCCTTTTTTAAGACCTTTTATTTTACCATTTTTAAGAATTTTTACAACTTTTGGTTTGGATGATCTCCAAGACAATATGTCCTGAGCGTTTACAGGTTTTCTTATGTATTTAAGTCTTATAGATTTTCCTTTTTTGATTGTAATGGATTTTTTCTTAAATTTGAGCTTAGAAGTAGGAGTTAATTTAGGTATAATTCGTGATTGCAAAACAATTCCACATCTTTTGCATATTTTTTCTTCAAGTCCATTCTGTGAAAGTGTAGGATTATTCATCAACATCCATTCGCTAATATCATGCCCAAGAGCAGGAATGATTTTTCGATATACAACTTGGTGACAAATATTGCAACTTATAGTTTTATCCCAACTTTCAGTACAAGGGGAATGTGTTTTATTTTCTACCCAGTTATCCTTATATATAGTATGGTTCCCATCTGCACAATTATTATTTGTAATAAACTCTATGCTCGGGAATCTCTTTGCAACTAAAATTGTTCCGTCATTATTTTTAACTTTAATTTCTGAAATAACAATCCATGTTCTACCTTCTTTTTTTGTGTATAAATTTATTCTTCCTTGAAAATAGCCGTTGTCTTCATTATATTTCAATGAGAATAAAACACCATTCCCTCT
>ERZ827197.1418-NODE-1418-length-19638-cov-3.309963_pt1 | contig 19638 bp, 13 predicted proteins | sample MGYA00519867_ERZ827197 | MGnify/ENA primary metagenome ERZ827197 (study PRJEB31778, sample SAMEA3449278) | human gut metagenome | biome: human gut; feature: human-associated habitat; material: faeces | place: United Kingdom | collected 2010/2012 ...
AAGAAGCCTCGAACGCCGAGTTATAAATACTCTTTCCGGCTCAATGAAGAGCAAAACATCCGCTTAAAGCGGTTGCTTTATGAGGCCGGACTGGAGCACGACCGCAGCCGTTTTATCGTCGAAAGAGTCTTCGCCGAAGAGTTCATCGTCGTCCTCCGCGACCTTCCACGGGCTTATCGTCGCATGGAAGTCGGCATCGAATCGCACCATCTCCCGCGTGTCCAGCCCCACGGCATAGCGTCCGTGTGCTCCAGCAGCAGCACCCGTGCCGCGGGCCGCTGTGCGTCGAGCCACTCCTCCACGGGCCCCGCGACGATACCCCGCGGCAGTGCCCTGGCGGGGTTCTCGATGCGGATCCATCGGCTCCCGGCGTCGAAGAGAAGCTGCGTGCCCCGGCACATGCGCACGCGCAGGCACGCGCCCTCACGCTCCGTCTCCCGGACGCGCTCGTCGGGGAACCACCGCCCGACGAACTCCCGCATCGCGGCCGTGAGCTCCGCATCCGCGCGCTCCTCCTTCGTACAGCCCGCGGCGGTCAGGCAAAACATCGTCACGGCGAACACCGCAAGACGACCCAATCGGTTATTCAGGATTCGTAACATATTCATTGAAGTTTATGAGACTTTCGGACGCCTTTCTTCCCCCGACCGGCCCCGCCCCGAGAGCCCCGGAGTCCGGCGTCCTTAACGAGGAGGTCACCGACACCCGCGGCGGACCCTCCCGGCGCCGGAAGATACCCGCATCGGCCTCCCGGCACAACAGACAAAACGGCCAGCGGCGCCGCGAACGGTTATACGCCTCCACCGTCTCGCACCATTTGCGGTAAAGCAGCGGCTCGACAGGTCCGTCGGCGCAGGCGTCCCGCAGAAAATCGGCATAGCCACGCATCCGACGGCGCATATGGCCGATGTGCACCATCTTCGCCACCGTCAGCACGAGCAGCACCGTCGCAAGGCCGAGGCACACCGCGCGGAGCATCGGATCCCGCAACAGCCCCGCCAGGTCTCCGGGGGCGGCGTCGAACCGCAAGGCCCGGAAATACGGCAGGAACGCGGCCGTGGCCGCGAGGTCGGAAAGGATTCTCAGGGACATAAGCGAAAAGTTTCTGCACCGCTGCCGTGCGTGGCACGCCACCACGCCGTGCGGCGGTAGGCTTCGTTCAATTCCGGGAACTCCCCGCGCGGAACGTAGACCGTAAGGCCCGAGTGGCGGTGGATGTCGAAACCCCCGTAGGGGCTGCCCTCGCCGCCCAGAAACCGCTCCGTGGAGGCGTGCCACACCACGGCGTCCGCGAGCGCCGCACGGAAGGCCGACAGCGGCGCGCCCTCGCCCGCGAGCGTCTCCACCCACTCCTCCAGGTCGAAGAACCGAGCGGCGGCAGGACGGTCGCCGTACATCCCCGGGCGATCGAAGTGCTGAAGGCCGTCGGGAAGCGGCGACGAGGCCTCGTCACCGACCTGACCGCCCGTCCAGCGCCGCACCTCCCCGGCGAGCCGCGGAAGGGCCTCCGTATGCACCACGGAGAGCGTCGCCGAGCGGTACTCGCCCGAGAGGCCCTCCACATGGGACATGTAGCTCTGCCCGAAGGCCGCGAGCAGCTCCGGGACGGGGCGCGTGCGCTCTGTCAGCACCTCCAGACCTCTCTCGTAGAGGGGGCGGAAACCCGGGGCCACCACCTCGGCAGACGAGGCGAGCACCCACGGCGTGCGGCCCTGCAGCTCCAGCATCACCTCCGCACCCGCCATCAGGCAGCACTCGAAGACCACGTAGTCCAGCGGCATGCCCTCCGGGAGCGCCGCGGAGAACGACTCCAGCTCGATCTCGGAGCCGTGGTCGCTCCCCACGCTCCGGCTTCCCGAAGGGTGCCCGAGCGTCCCCGCGGGAAGCCATCCCGTGGCGTGCGAGAAGAACAGCAGACCGTAACCATCCGACGGGCAGAGACGCCATACCGTGCGCAGCACACGCTCCAGCGTCGCGCCCGAGGCAGAGTTCTCCTCGCCGTAACGCTCCACCGTGCGCAGCGTGGCGCCCTCCGGCGCGGACTCCATGCGGCCCAGCGATGCCCCTTCCGGCGTGTCGGCGTAGACCCACAGCTCCATGTCCGGCTGCCAGCCCGCTCGAAGGGCCGCGAGGCGCGACGAAAGCTCACCCCGAAGGTCGTTGTCCAGCGCAAGGTACACAACCAGCGGCCGGCGGGATGCCGATGTCTCCCCGAGCTCCTTCGTACAGCCCGCGGGTACCGCCGTGCAGAGGACCGCGAAGGCCAGCGTCACGGCAGAGCGGAGGGCTCGCCCGATAATTCCGACGGGATGCCGGGGACACGGGCGCAGCCGCGCGCCGGGGGCGGCGGGACGCCGTGCGGCAGTAGCCGAGGCGGGACGACGCCGGAGAGGGCATTTGCAGGCCGGGCGGTCGTTCTTGTATTCGTAGTGCGTTATCATTCAACTCGTTGTGTCGATACCAAAATCGTCGGCCGGACCGCGCTCCGCGAGGGGTTGTTCGAACAACCCCTCGCGGAAAGGCCTCTGTCCGTCCGGCGGGGAAAACAGAATATTTTATTCCTGGTTCTTTTCATCGTCCTGCGGATGCAGTATGTGATCATTAGAGACCGTTCCTGTGCTAACTTCTCTGTGGCATGCGGTGCATCTGCCGATAAACGAAGAACTAGATGCCGGGAAGTGCGCTGTTGCGGTTGGTGATTGTATGTTACTACCCACCTGTTTGCCGATGTTATCAGCTTCCCACCGCTCTATATATGTGTGTCCAAATTGCAGATAGCCTATTTTATCGAAGTACCCTGTATCTTTCGATGTTCTTAAATATACTCCCTCTGCCATGGCTGCCCTGCGGTAGTTCCGCCGTGTTGATGGCTTACAGTTTTTGTTATATTGCCATTCACCTTTATGTCACCTTCAATTCCGACAATACTATTACCGTGGCTGTCCCATCCGAAGAAGTACCCGTCTTTTATGCCTTTATTTGCCGGTGTGCCCGAAACAGTTGATGAGGTCGTGGTCGCAAACAGGTCCGGTCCCTGGCTAGTGCCTCCGAGTGAAAGTTGTGTCATGTAATACCATACATTGTTCTTTATATTGTCATATATGAAAAAAGTACAGTATACATTTTTTGATTCGGCTATATTTTTTCTCGCTGTTATGCCGTTTGGTCCGGTCTCATTCGGATCTACGACCTTTGCAGTTACAGCCTTGTCATACCAGCTTTTCCAGTTATTCCATGTTGTGCTGTTTTGTGCAGTTAATGGGTACGTGTAGATCCACGTGCCGTCTTCAGTACCGCCAATGTCGGGTCCGTACGGTACCTTAAAGCTGCTCGGGTTAAACTCAGCCCACAGCGTCTGCGGCCATTCCCATCCTCCGTATTTCCATATTACGTCTTGTCCATCGAGCGGTTTTCCGTCCTGGTATATCTCCAGGCCGGCGATCTGCAGCCATTCCCCTTCACCGTCGGCGAAATTCCCGCCACCCTTGTGTCGAGCGTATTCGACGACGACCTTGTACATCATGTTCTTGTGGTCGTTCTGCGGGAGCTGCATCTGTATTTCTTTCGACCCTCCGTCGGATGAGAATTCTACGCCCTCCGCCCAGTTCGACGTCGGGTAGAGATACCTCTCCTTGGCCTGCGTGGGGTCTGCGGCAACGGCCGGGTCGGAGGCTTGCAGCGCCGTCAAATAATCATCCACGCCGTCGGCAGATCCGTCGGTGTTCACCAGCACGGCCTTCACGCGCACCTTCACGCGGTTGAAGTAGGAGTTCGAGAAGTCGAGCCTGAGCGTATGCTCGCCGCTGCTCAGGTAGTACTGTCCGGTCTTCATGTTTCGCAGGGGCACGTTCATCTGCGTACCGGTGTAATAGATCCTCTTTTCGTCGACAGCCTCGTTCGCCGACTCGTCCTCGTTGGCCGTGCGTCCCGTGAAGTGAAGCTGTAGAAGACCGGATCGTCGTTCTCGCTCTCGGGGGTGACGGCCACCCTGGTCAGATCCGCGAACTTCTCTTCGAAGAGCTGGTACCCCTGGGTTGAAGTGTACGTCTTCTCGCTGTTGGGCTGCTCCTGCTCCGCGAGGTCGAATCCCGTCGTCAGGGTGAGTTTTCCCGTGGCGTTGGTGCCGAAGCGGAACAATTTGTCGTCGTACTGGCCGTTCTCCATGGCCCAGTTCAGGCTCGTCATGTCGGCCCACGGCCACTCGATGATGTGGGTGTGTGCGGGCAGCTCGCGGCGTATGTGCAGCTGGCGCGCGTTCTCCTCCATGTCGTCCGCCGTAAGCTCGGGGTGGACGTTGCGCAGCTCGCGCACCACCGTGCGCTCGCCGCCCAGCGGCACTTCGGGCTGCGCCTGGTCCTTCTGCGCCTCGTCGAACGCCGTGTCGCCCTGGTCGAAGTCGGGAACCGTGAAGGTCGCGACCGTCTCCCACGTGTGTTCCGATTTGCCGTCGTCGGGGTGGTCCGTCGTCGGGACCCGGTCGTCGGGTTTCGCCTTCCAGTCCGGCGCCACGAGACCCTTGTTGGCCTCGTGTACCTGCTGCCCGTCATCCGTGTTCCAGTACCAGTACCAGTTGGTGTTGGATTTCATGGCGAGCGTATAGGCGCCTCCGGTGGCTCCGTATCCGTGGTCGAGCACGTAGACGCCCGGGTTGCCGCCCGCAGGGTCGGACTCCTTGACGATCGTCTTGCCCTCGGGGCCCGCCTGGATCGAGGGCTCCAGCGTCAGGGGCTTGCCCTTCTGCGTAATCTTGAGGTTCGCCTCCCGCGGCGACAGGCCCGGAGTATTGCTCTCGACCTGCACCGTCACGCTGCGGCGCCCCAGGCCCGTGTTGGGCTCGAGCGTGAACTCCAAACCGTCACGGTAGGTCTCGGCGACGTTCTCGATCTTCTTGCCGTACCACGTCGCGAGGTTGGTGAGCCACGTATCCTCCGCTCCGGCCTCGCCCCGCGAGAACCACCATATCAGCGACGAGGGCGTCGTCTCGATCTTGGGCCAGACGTCCGTGGCGTCGTGTGCCACGACGACCTCGTAGCCGCCGTTCTGACGCAGTTCGTAGGGATGCACGGTGTTCGCCACCACCTTCCACTCCACGGGCTCCTTGAGCTGGTAGACCGTGAAGCGCTCGGTGACCGGGTTCACGGCATTGTTGTTCTTCAGCTCCGCCGTGACCTCGAAGGTGAACACGCGAGAATCCTGGCCCTCCGGGAGCTTCGCTGGCTCCACGAGGTACTCGTCCTTCGCGTCGCGGACCCTGGCGAAGAAGGTCTTGAACCGATCGTCGGGAATCGTGCCCCCCGTCTCCGGGTAGATCGTGTAGCTGTACTTCTTGCCGCTGCCGTCGGTGCCGGAGAGCGTCAGCTCATACTCCTTTTTGGTCGTGACGCTGATGCCCACGCTCTTCTCCGGGCCCTCGGGGCCGAAGTAGAGCTCCTCGGGGTCGAAGAGGATGCGCAGCAGGTCGCGCGAGGTCTGCGAGACCGAGACCTGCGACTTCATGCGCCCGGCCTCGAAGACGAGGCGGCCGCTCAGCGTGCGCTCCGTGCCGTCGATGTCGTTCGCCAGCTCCTCCATGCCGAATCGCAACTCCGTGGTGCCCTTCGGCCCCGTCTTGGGCCACCCCGGGCTGTCCATGTCATGGGCCGTGCCCTCCGCGTCGTAGTAGCGGATGTTCTTCTTGAAGTCGTCGTCGCCCTCTATGGTCAGCTTCCAGCCCTTGCCCAGCTCCCCGTCGTAGTCCGTAGTCACCGTCAGCGCCTCGGGAGTGCCGTCGCAGTAGAACTTCTGTTCGCGCTTGCTCAGGCTCAGGGAGTAGACGCCGTCGGTGACGATGTCGCCCACCTGCTGGCTCTGGTCCCAATCCACGACCTCGGCCGTGAGCTTCGTATTCTCGTTCCTCAGCGCATCCTCCTCCGTATCTTCCCCGTGGCCCGACACCGACGTGATGTTGACCACGTAGGCGTGGTTGCGCCGCAGGTCGATGCGGCTCTCGGGCGTGGGCTTGAGATCACCGCCCGCCTCGTCCTTTTGCTCCTCGGCGAAGTCTATGCGGTAGTAGGTCGTCTTGGCCGTGGCGCTGCCGTACCTGCCGCCCACGACGATGCACGCCGCATCGTCGAACTCCAGACCGTGGTTCCCGGTCTCGGGAACGTAGCACTGGCGCGTCAGGCTGCGACGGTTCGCCGCATCGGCATCCACGGCACCGGCAGGCGTCGTCAGCTCCCCGGCGTCGAAAGTATAGCGGAGCGGAGCGGTATCGTCGTAGGTGGCGTAGCGGTCGCTCAGGGTAATGTCCGTCACCTGCCCCGTACCCGTGTCGATATTGCCCTCGCGGGCTCCGCAGACGCCGCCCGTGGCCGTGCGGTAGACGCTCACGGACTGAAGCTCGAAGTACGTTCCCTTGCCCCCGTTGTAGAGACCCTGCGCCTGCATGTCGTCGAGCGGGAAATGACCCTCTTCGTCCTTGTGGAAGTTCACGCCCACGTCCACGCGCGCCACGGCACGCGTCATCCGGATCGTCCCGGCGAGCGTCGCCCCGGGACGCAGCGCGAACGTCCCGCTCTCGCCCCACATGGGGAAGCTGCGGAAGTCCTCCGCAGGGGGCACGGGCCACTTGCCCTCCGTGTCGAAGGTCAGCCTGAGGCGCGCCTCCGACAGCGGGTTCTCGACGCGAGTGCCCTCCTCATCGACCGTGCAGGAGGCGAAGACCGTCCACCACGGCCCATCCTCCGTATCGGTGTAGCCGCCCTGCGCCTTCAGCTCGTCGAGCGTCAGACCCGAGACGAGGCCCGCGCGGAACGTGCGGTCCGTATTGCCCGCGGGAAAGGGGATGCGGATGTCGTAGGTCGCGGAACCGTTTCCGTTCTCCGCAACCTCCGCTTCGCTGATGTCCTCCGCCTCGGGCGTGGCCACGCTCACGAACTGCCAGTTGTCCTCGTTGTTTTTGGCGTAGAGCAGCACGTGAAGCTTCCCCGCCTCGAGAAGGGTCTCCTGCGCCACATCCGCGGCATAGGTCCCGGCCGTCGAGACGCCAGGTACCACGAGACGAAGCGTCGCGTAGTCGTCCGAAGGCGACGGATTGGGTCCGAAGCCTCCGGAATCCGTGAGGTCCTGCGTACACCCTCCGCTGAAGGCCGCGGCGAAAAGTCCCGCGACCGCTGCCGCCAGGCACACGGCACGGCGGCGGAGCACCGACCCCGCGACGCCCCTCGCGGGCGTCCGGCGGTGCATCGTTCTCATAATAAGTCCTTGTATCATCGTTGTCCTTGTTGTTGTCCTTCTCTGCGTGAACGCCCCCCGGCGTCCCGCGTTATTGCACTTTCGTGCCTTCAAGACCCGTATTGTAGGTCGGCAGACTGCCCGGGGTGACGGTTATGGCGTGACGAACCACTATCAGGTCTATCTGCCCGCGCGTATCTGCTGCCGTGGTCATATAAACAGGCGTGATTTCGTTGAATATCTGCAGATGCTCTCGCGTAATACCGTGGCCGTCCGGGCAGAGCACACCCGATACCCATTTATCGTCTTGGCCTTTGACCTCTGCCGTACGCGTATGCTTGCGGCTGCCGACGCACGAATGGGTTCCCGTGACCCGGACCTTCCACCCCATGAACACTCCAGGATTTGCGCGTCCGTCGCCGCCCCAGTGCGCTTTATAGGCATCGACCGTACGCTGATTGCAGAAAGGACTCCCGGCCTCGTTATAATCGCCGTAGGCGTCCTCCGCCTTGCAGGTGATCCCGAACACGTTCCCCGTGTACGGGTCCCTCATCCCCTGCTGGCGATAAGTATCCGGCATTGCAGTGAATTGCTCTTTTATCGTTATGCTCGCCCCGGATTCGGAGAAATTGTCTTGATTGATCCAATCGTCGACATAATCCCACGCCTGGTCGCGGTTCATCGTCGCGGGGCCCGGAATCGCCGGAACGCTGGGGCCACCCTGGAGAAACACCATGTCGGAGGTGCTCTTGGCATCCTGCGAGAACAGACATCCGGACCACGTGCCCGTGCTGCCCACCTGGTCGTCCGACCATGTCGTCGTCCAGTCGTCATCGCCGCCCCCGTAGGGCTTGTACTCCACCCAGTAGATGTAGAAGTGTTCCTTATCGTCGTTCAGAGGAACCGTATGCCGGATGTAGCGCTGGAACTGGCTGCCGTCGAGCTTGTACTCGGTGTACACTTCTTCTACGGGAGTCTCCGTCGCGCCCTGGAACCCGTTATCGTAGCTCCCGATGTGGTACTTCCGGCGGCCGATGCGGATCCGCTGGTCCTTGTGGTAGGAGCTGGCCGAGAAATCCAGCAGAAGGTCGAAGCCTCCGCAGGAGTACTTGCCGCCCCGGGCGAGCTGCGTCGTCTGAGGATGCACGATCCAGTAGCCCGAGTAGTACGTGAGCACCGTGGTGAACTTTTCGTCCGCTCCGTCCTTCTCCTTCTGGCGGTATCCCGTGATGGTGATACGGTACTGCCGGTACCCGCCCTCTGTGTCATAGCCGACCATTGTGTCTTCGATGAATGGGTCGTTGTCGGTCTCGTCGGCGATCAGCTTGTTCAGCTCCCCGAGCGTGGTATCGAGAACCGTCGAGTACTTCGCTTCCGTAGGATAGAGCTCTATCGTGCCCCTGTCCTGCCACGTTGCATTCATGCCGTACGCGTTTTCCACCTTGATCGTCACCTTATTGTTCGAGCGGATCGCTATAGTTTGGTCGAACCACGCGGTCTCGCCTGCGGGCAGCTCCGGGGCTTGGAAGTTCGAGAGGCAGACGTCGCTCTGCCCGCCGAAGGGCAGCTGCATGTACGTCATGGACGGAACAGGGCGCTGGAGGCGCAGGACCTTCGTCGAGGCCCGGATCTGAGCGTCGCCCTTGGCAGACCCCTCGTCCGTCGTGTTGCCGCCGTTGACGCTCTCGTGCAGGTTGTAGAACTGCATCTCCGAGTAGTACAGCCCCGCGAGGGGTATCATACGCGTGGCGTTCTGGCCTGCGAGGGCGTCGTCGTTCAGCGCGTTCGGAGCCAGGTAGAAACCCTCGGCGCTGTAGAGAGGCAGGGCCTGAGACCACGTGCGCTCGCGCGAGGTCGCGTCGCGGTTCTCGTTCGTGGCATTCGCAATACCCGGATCCTTCACGGGCACCATGTCATTGAGGAACGTGCTCAGAACGTACCCCGGATTGTCCTCCGCAGGGATCTGACCGTCTACGTTCTTCCAGTAGGGATGGCTGTGGTGAAGGCGCACGGCACGGGGTTGACCTGCCCCGAAGTCGTAGCTCTCACCGAGGAATGTCTTGGGGTCGATGTCTGCGAGGCTCTCGACACGAGCGCCCAGCTCGTCCGTCTCCTCCGTGCCGCCATCCTCCTTGCGCCACTCCCACCACCAGTCGGTGTTGGCCCGAACGCTCAGCGCGTAGAGCCTCCGTGCCGCAGCCGTACCCATATCCAGCGTGTAGGTCGCCGTGCCCGTCGGCACGTTCTCGCCGCTGTGCTGCTCCGAGGTGAAGTTGCCGCCCTGCGTCACGTTCGTCGAGGGGACGATCTCCAGACGCAGAGGGCCCGCGCCCTGCTCGATGGTCAGCGTCGAACTCGTCTCGTCGAAGCCGTCCGACGGCGAGTAGGCCTGCATGGTCACCCGACGAGGCTGTAACTGCGGGTTCGGAAGAAGCGTGAAGCGAAGATCCGTCGAGCCGTTCTGCGTAGCGTTCACGTACGTGGTCCAGTTGGTCACCCACTCCTCGCCGCTCAGGTTACCCGTCTCGCTCTTCGATTTGAAGTACCACGGAAGGTCCGCAGGCTGCGTAGTCACGTACGGGCTGACCGCCGTAGCGTCCCACAACACCCGGATGAAGTTCGGGTAGATATTCCGGGGAGCGTCCGGATCGTACTCGCCGTCTTCGGGGTTGTCGGGGTTATCAGGCCCCACCAAGTCACCACCTTGAACATCGTCCACATACCATTTCACTTCGTAGTAGCTCTGCTCCACGTCCAGCTTCGTTCGCTCCGGGTTCTCGTCGTAATTCGCCCCCTCGTCCCAGTACGCCTCGATCTCGAAACGCCACGATCGAGGCGCCGCAGGCTCGGTCCCCCCGTTGTGCGCCGCGTCCCAGTTCGACGGGAGCAGGGAGTAGAGATCCGCGTCCTCCTGACGGAAGAAGGCAAGGGCGTCGCAGTTGTCCGTCCCGTCGGCGACGGGGTGACCCGTATAGGGCACGAAGCCGTCCGGCAAATGCGCCTTGTCCGCCTCTTTCAACTGCGCGAATCCGCCCAGGTCACCCGCGCGTCCCGGGACCGGTCCGGCCTGCGGGTTGGAGAGGTTCAGGCGGTAGGTCTTGTCGCCCTTTGTCCATGACACGTAGTACGTGGCGCCCTCGGGCGAGCTCTTGGTGATGACCTGCTGCGTGTTCCCCGGGTATTTCGGGAAGTAGAGCTTCGGCTGCAGCAAGCTCAGCGTGCGCGTGTTCTTCACGTCCTGAACCAGTTCCAGCGTCTGAGACATCCGCCCCGCCGTGAACAGCAAACGCAGCGTGCGCTCCATGAGCCCCGCGGCGTTGTTCTCGTCGAAGCGGCTCAGACCTACGCGCAACCGGTACTGCGTGTGGGGAAGACCGTCGGTCCAGAAGTAGCTGTCGCCCTGATCCTCCTTCGTGAGCTCTTCCCACGTCCCGTCGCGGTAGATCTCGACCTTAACGTCCCCCGAGTAGTCCTGCTCGTTCACCGTGACGTCCGTCTTGCGCATCGTCAGATGCCACCCCTTGTCAAGCGTCTCGTCGCCCTTGAGCTCGAAGTCCGTGAACACGGTGACCTCCTGCGCCGTACCGTCCTGATGGTAGCGAAGCTGCGTGGAACTCAACGCCAGTTTGTACTGTCCGTCCGTGACCATGTTGCCCATGCTCCCGTCGCCCGTGTCCCACGAGTAGACGTCGACCTCCATGTTTATCGGCTCCGAAGCCGCGGCATCAGCCTCCGTGGGGTAGCCGTCCCCGCGAATCCGAAGAATGTTGATGACATACGCGTGGTTGCGAAGAATGTCGTAACGGTTCTCCGCCGAGGGCTTCACGTACCCCTCGTGCTCGCTCCCGGCATCGTCCCCTTTGGCCGCGCGGTCGTAGAAGTCTATGCGGTAGTAGGTGGAGGCTCCGCCGTTATACTTGCCCTTGACAACGAGGTAGAACGCAGACGTGTTGTCGTCCGTGCCGTTGGGCGTCTCCGGCAGGTAGATCTGGCTCCGGAGCATGTTCCCTGCTTCGCCCCCCCTCCTTCGTATAGGTGAGGCCCGACTCGTGGAGGGCCAGCTTGTCGTCGAACGTCGGTTCTTCGACCGTAAGCCCGTTGCCCGTGCGCTGCAGGTGAGAGGGGTCCGGGGCGATGAAGCCCTCGCGGGCCGCGTTGTGCAGCGTCACCTGCTCGATCTCGAAACTGTGACCCGCGAGGTCCGTGTCGTTGCCCTTGTAGTCGGCGCTCGTCAGATCGTAGCGGCCCGTGAACCCGCCCTCCTCGTCCCGGAGCTGTCCCGAGAGGTTCACGCCCACGTCGATGCGTGCCACGGCGCGAAGCAGGTGGATCGTGGACACCCGGACGACCTGCGTGGTGAAGGCCGTCTGCGTCTCGCCCCACAACGGAAGAGGGGTCGCACCATCCGCCGTGGTGTTCCAGATGGCGCCGTCGGCCTGTGAGAACCGGATCACACCCCGGGCCGCCGACAGCGTCTTGCCGCCGAGCAGCGTTTCCCAATAACCGCTCTTCGCCGCGTCGTCCGTGCCCGCATCCGGGTAGTTCGCCACGATCATCACCTTGTAGTATTTCAGCGCTTCGTCACTCCCTTCCTGCGGCAGCTCGATGGTGAAGTGCCGCTGGTAGGCACCGTTGTTGTCGACCTCCGCGTCGCCGCCATCCCGCTCCGTGGCCGGGGCGTAACGCACGAAGTCGAACCGATCGTCCCCGGCGGCCTTCTCGTCCGCCCGGAAAAGCAGTACGTTGAACTGCTCCATATTCACGATGGACTCCTGCTCGGGAGTCAGCGAATAGGTCCCCGGACGCGACGAACTCACGCCCGAGACGCTGATGCTCAGGTGCAGCGTACCCGTCTTCTCGACCGGTGGCTCTTCGTCGGAGGGGGTACGGCCCGGGGCGTCGGTCAGGTCCTTCGAGCAGCCCCAAAGCAGGAAGGTGCCGCACACGAGCGGCGTCAGAAGGCGGCCCAGAGTGCGGAAATGCGCTCCTCGCCCCCCATAACTGTACTTGGCGTTCATAATATCCTGTTGTTTCATTATCGTTATTATCGTCGTCTGTAGGAAGTCGAAAACTCTATGCGGATCAGATGCCGCCGATGTCCTCGACGCTGGTCCAGTCGAGAACCTTCACCTCCGTAAGCATCAGGTTCGCGTCGAACTTGAAGCCCCACTCGTCGTTGCGCCACAAAAGATCCTCGCTCAGACTGCCGCCCTCGCTCTCCAAGGCCTTCCGGATAAGATCCCGCACGTTCTCGTCGTAGAGTTTCGTGCTGCCGCTCCAGATCGTCAGACGCATGTCGTCGGTAAGGTGAAGCGTGTGGAAGACGGCCGTAAGGTCCGAGCCGCTCACGCTATGGTCCGGAATGTAGTTCAGCGTAGGACTCTCCTGCGGCAGCGGCTCGTTCTGGCTGTTGTAGACGCCGTTTTTGCCCGTGAGCTGGATCGTGTAACCCGTGGGGTTCGCACCGCGAGTACCCGACACGGCGCCCTGCAGGATCACCTGGACCACGTTCGTGTTTTTACGGTGTGAGACCGTGCCCTCGACAGGCGTGCGCCGGCCGTCCGTCGTGAACGTCTGCATGCCCCCCAGCGCATAGCCGAGCTCCTGCCAGTTCGGGTAGGGACGACCCACCTGGCCGTTCTCGTGGCGGACCTTCAACCGCATGCCCCCCAACGTCTCCGTGCCTTCGAGCGTGTAGTCCTCCTGACGGTGGTTCGCCCACACCACGGCCGTGTAGCTGCCCGCGGCCTGCGCAACCTTGAAGCGCACCGTCTGGTTCAGAACCTCCTCCGAGCCCAGAGGACGGCTCTGAACCAGCTCGCCCGTACTCCCGTCGTAGAGGAAGAACTCGCCGAACTCGGCAGTCTCCGACCAAAGATCCCGATCCTGAGGGTTCTGCGTATAGGTGAGTCGAAGCGTGACGTCCGTCTGGCAGTCGCTCAGATCCTCCTTCGTGCAACCGCCGCTCGGAAGCACTGCGACGCACAGCGTGAATAGGATAAATAATCTGTTCATAGTTTCGGTATATTTTGTTTTTCTTTCTCGTTAACTCTTCGTCTCGTTCCGACGCGGATGTCTCCGCGAAACGTCGTATTTGTCGTCCGGCCCTCTCGTTTCCGGACCTTCGGGGTTTCAACACCCTGTATATTTCGTATCTTCCTCTCTTCGGACGATTCGCTGCGGATGTCTCCGCGAATCCGTCGTATTTCTGTTGTCCTGTCCGAACCCCGCGTGTCCGTCGTCCGGTCTGCGGGCATCCCGGAGAACCGTTCCCATCGCTCGATCCCGACTGTTTTTACGGCTCCTCTCCGAGCTCCCGGGCCTCTGCCTCCGGACCCTTTCGGGGCATTCCGGCTCCTTTTTTCCGGCCCTTTGCGGCGGCACGGTCTCCGTATCTCTGCGGGACGGCTGCGCCGTTTTCCCGTCTTCAGTCTGTTCCGATGCGGAATACTCCGCGATCCCTTCGTCGTTTCTGTTATCCGGTTCGAAACCCGCATGTCCGGGGTTCCTCCGAATCCTCTCGTGATGAGCCTTGCGGCCGGGGCACCACTCCCCGTTGTGTCTTGCCGTGATGAGCCTTGCGGCCGGGGCACGGCGCCCGTTGCGGCGGACTCCCGGCCCGGGAGTTTCCTTTCCGTGAAAAAATGATGTCGAAAAGAAGAAGGAGGAAGGCCTGCCTGCCCTCGAGAACTTATCCTTCAGGTTAAACACGCTGGGACAGGCAGGCCCCCCGGTTACATACCGGGCATTTCAATTCCTCCTTCGCGGACGGATCAGATACCGCCCTCGATGTCTACCACGTTCCAGTCGAGTACTGAGATCGTGGCCTTCATGGATGCGTCGGCCTCGAGATCCTCATCCTTGTCGAGGTTGTCGTCCTCTGTCGGATCACCCATGCCGTCGACCGAAATGATATTGACCTTGAAGTGGTTGTTGCGCTTCAGGGCATACTTCTCGGCAATGGTCCCGTCCAGTCGCGAACGCATCCAGTAAGCCCAGTACGCCAGACCCTGATCATATTTTACGATAAGGTAGCATGCATCTTTCGATGCTTTAGCTTGATCACGTTGTGCTTCTTGATACAACGTAGTGTTCTCTTCAGACAGCGAACCTTCAGCGTCACCGGGCGTCCCGCCCACTTCAGTCCACTTGGTCGGCGTTTGGGCATAGATACCCGGGCAGTAGCCTAAGATCTTGCCGCCTTGCCACTTTTGAACCCGGTAGAAAGTACCTTGATTTTCCTCGATTGCGGTCTTCACAGTTTTCTCCTCCGATCGGTCTACCTTACCGTTAGTATCCAGGTAGATCGCATTATCGTCAGGGGTCCATTTGGCCTGGATGCTCAGGAAGGTGACCTTATGACGCTGGGCTACTTTCGGTGAGTTCTCCGTCAGGTAGCTGTCCTGACCCATCGGAGTAAAAGTTACAGCGCCCTCAGGCTTCCCCTCGGGTTCATGAGCTGCGGCGTCGCCGTTGCAGAAGAAATCCTCGAATGTAAGGGCGCCTTCTTCAGACCCGTACGTTTCAGGAACCTCTTCCTCGTCGTCTTCGCCAGTCGCACCCCCGAATGAGAGGTTGTAGTACGGCGAAACCAGCTGGACATCTTCGTAAACCGGGAAGGTGTAGAATTCCTTCGGGTTGTTGCGGACACGGTACTTGGCTCCGTCCGTGTCGATATCGCCATCGCCGCTGTTGACTACAAGGTCTGCCGCGAACGTTGGCGTAACCTTGGCTACCATACGGCCGATATAGATCGTGAAGTTATTCGTATTCTCATCCCCTTTTTCGACCGTGACTTGATCCTCGATGGTTGCGCCGAGCTTATAGACGTTGCTCATCCAGAAAGCATTGTTTGTAGCCGCGGCAGCGATATTCTCGATCCTCTGGATAACCTTGCAGACATTGCTCAACTTCTTGTCGGCGGCAGTATGGCCGTCGGTGCCGTTGAAAATGGCCTCGATCTCCGAGTAATCGTTAAGGTTGGCCAGGGCGTAAAGACGCTTTTTACCGGTCGTCGTGGAGATAATCTTTGCGTAGGGCTCCGTTTTTAATTCGTCGGTTGTGAACTCCACGTAATTTTCGAGAATATCGTTGCTGTTGAACACCAGGACAACGGCATCGGTGATTTTTTTCTCTTCGGGCGAAGCTTCCGAGTTTCCATTCGCATAGTCCCCTGCACCGGCATAGGTCCCGGCGCCCGTACGCTGCGACAGCGAGATCGTAGCGTAGGTCGGAATGCCCTCCACGACGCCGCCTTCTCCGCCGCCGCCCGGGGAATTGGGATTGTCTACGTCTTTGGTGCAGGAACCCAGCAACAGCAGGGTCGCAAATGCACCTGTCGTCAGAATGTTTAATGTTTTCATCGCTTAATTTAATTTGGTAAATGTTGAAAAGGATAAGTTATTAAGTCTTGTCGTAGCGTTATATGCGCATCATCGGCGCCCGGGAAGCTCCACAGTGCCAACCTCGCGCGGAGCAGACGCCGCATGCAGCTGATCCAGAAGTTTCCGCGCCTCCGGCTCCCCGCATGCCGCGGCGCGCTCCAGAAGAGGTGCGGCTCCGGCCTCGTCGCCCGAGAACAGACGGGCGCTGCCTTCCAGAAAGTCCCGCGCAGCTCCCGCAGACGCCGAGGAAAGAACAGCGAGCGCCTCCTCGTAAAGTCCCTGCGAAACCAACGTCGCACCCCGCGACAGTGCCTCGGAACCCGCGTCCGGCAAATTCTCGTAGTAGACCTTGATGAAGGCCGCATTGCGAAGCTCCGGGAACATGTGCTCAAGCATGTACAGATAAGGACGCCCGCCCGAGAGTTTCATCAGCTCCAGCTCACGGCCCTGCGTCACCGGAACGTTGTCGATGATGCGCAGGATCTCCTCGCGCTCGTAAAGGTCGCTCGCGGCGACCAGCTTGCGAAGGCCACGCCAGTCCTCCGAGCCGTTGAAAAGCGTCATCGAATCCGCCGGAAATGCCGTGTTGCGGAGCAGAAAATCCTTCAGCGCCACGGCGCGGTTCCACGCAAGGCGGTCGTTGAAGGAGAGCGTACCCTCCGGAGAGGCGCTGCCGACGATAACCACACGCACCACGCGCGATGTCTTCGACTCCTGAAGCATGCGGATGCTCGAAACAAGGTTCACGAGCATCGTGTTGTTATCCCGGAAATGCCGCTCCAGCAGGTGCTTGCCCTGACGGAAGTGAACCGTGAGGGCGCCTTTCTCGCCCTCGGCGAGGTACCGGTCGATCTCGGCCTGCTGCGAAGGAGCCGTGCCGTAACCCATGTTCAGATCCATATCCGGGTCGAACAGACCCTTCGCGGCGGAAGCTGTGTTCATACGCGCCTCCAGCGCCGAGAGAGGCTCCACGAACCCGAAACTGCGCGCAAGGCTGTCCCCCGTGCTGGCTGCCCCGGCAGCCGCCGCGAGATCCGTGGCACGGGACTTGACGCCCGCGGCCGAAGGCTTCGGAAGGGAGGGCTGCGCCGGGGCCGCCTCCACAGTCCCGAGGCGCTCCGTGCGGCAGCACCCCGAACGTTCACGCTCGATGCGAAGCCCCGCGGTCTCCATCCACCGCTCCAGTGGCACGCTCACAGAGTAGTCCGCGGTCTCACCCTCATGGGCGCGCTGGGAGCCCGCTGCGGGCTGACGAAGATCGTGGGACGACAGTCCCGCAACCTCCACGCGCCCGCTGCGCGCCTCCAAAAGCTCCACACGACGCCCGTAAACCTCGATGTTACGAAGCGCGAGCTCATGACCGCCTCCCCACAGTACCGGACGAAGCGTGAGCTTGTAGTTCTGACCTTCGGTCGCCTGTCGCCCGATATGAGCCCGGAAGCGAACGCGAAGGCTGTCCCCTTCGACCGTGAGGCTGAGGCCGCTGAGCGTAATACCCTCCTTGGGCGGCTCCGAAGAGAACGCTGGGGAGCTGGCCGCGAGGGCCATAGTCATAAACAGTAGATTCCATTTCATATTCATCCATCTTTATACTTTAGTACATATATTTATGCTTTTCCAACACCCGCTGTGGGCATGCCGCAATCGGATGTCTCGCTTTTTTCTGCCGGAGGTCCGCCTCCAACCTTCTACTTCCGACTGGCCGCAGACCTTATTTTACTCCCGGTCGGCCGCGGACGACATTTTGCTCCTGTCAGTCCTCTGACAACTATTTACTTCCGACTGGCCTCTGCCGACATTTTTCTGCCGGTATTTTACTCCCGACTGGCTGCGGACGGATTTTTTAAGCCGGCCGGCCGCAGCCGTCAGACTATATCCGGCAGCCGGCATTCGGCGGCCGGCATTTACATCCGACATTTGTCATCCTCCTCTCTGCATCCATCACTCTGCATCTGCCAATCTGAATCTGCCCGGATAGATCCGGCTGCCGGCATGCAGGCTGTCCCATTCATCCGGATACAACCCACTGCCAACCGTTCCGCAGCCAACCGTTCCGCAGTCGTCCGGCGACATTCGTCTGACTACTGGACGTTATTCTGCATTCGGCAGACGACAATCCTACACCTTCAGCCCCGGCGTCTCGTTCTCCCTTCGCCACCCTCGTCATCTCCCGCTGCGCTTCCATTCCCATGCAGGCAATCGGAGAGGTCGTGGACCCGGCGGCATGTGTTCCGCGGCGGTATGTATCCTGCAGTCGGGGGTAGCCCCTGGCGACCGGTATTCCATGACGGCAGTCCGGCATAGCCCCGAAGTCCCCGACCGGGCTCCGGAACCGGGACACCTCCTCCCGAAAGCCCGGCAACCCGCAGCGACCGCCGCCGCGCGGGCGGTGCAGAACACCGGAGACGACTCAGACAATCCCGCCGTAGCCCGCAGCACACCTTAAGGCCCGCATCCCGCGCCCGAGCGGCCTGTGACGGCTGCCGAAGCTGGCTCAGAAGATCAGGAACGACACTGTGATCCCCGCCTTCGTAGGCCCGAAAAACAGCTGGCGGGCGTCCGACTCCACCTTCTGACCGCATTTGGGGCATTCGTAGCGGTCATAGTTCAGGTAAAGAATCCCGACACCCACCGTGAACTCCACGTTCCAGCGACGACCCAGCAATACACTGTAACCGTAGCTCACGCCCCCGCCCGCGACATGACCCTCGTAGCGGTAGGCATCCGAACCGTTCCCGAAAAGAAGCGGAAGATTGTGACCCCCGATGTTATAATTCCCGTAAAGGCCGTGCACGCCCACGAAGTGACCGTTGAAGCGCTGGCACGTCCAGTAGCGGAACTCCGGCATCGCAGCCCAGTGGACCAGCTTCCTGTTGTCCGAGTCGCTGCCCTGAAGGTTGAAGGGGTTGTAGCCCCCCGAAACCTCGAGCGTCCATCGCGGCGCCAGGCCGATCTCCACACCGAGATTAGGCGTGCGCGCGACGCCCCCGTAGAGAAGGTTCGTCTTCACGGCGAACCGGTCCTGGGCCCTCAGACTGCCCACGCTCGACAGCAGCACAAGCGTCAAAACCGAGATCATGTACATTCTTTTCATAGTTGTCGTTTTTTACGGTTTTACGATCCTCTCGCCACAAGCCCCCCGACCGGATAAACAGACGGCGAGGCGCTCCGGAATGTCACTCTCAATATATAAGAGTGAACCGTCGCGCCGTCGTGACGGCAACATGCTGATGTTCACGATGATGCGCATCCGGCGGCGAGCGGAAAACGCTGCACCGCGCGGAAAAAACCGGACCCGGCGAGCGCGAAAACAAGGCAAGTAATTGAAATCGAACGGATTATAAATACGATAACGTGATTGTGCGATGAAACGATCCCCTCAGAACACAACCCGGCCCGGGCAGGCCGGAACGGAACACCAGTGCCCCGTAAAGTGCCCCCTGTGCACCTATCCCTCCGACGTATGGCCCGCGCGGTTTCGACGATTCGCGCTCGAACCCGCACAGACCATCGCCAAAATTTCAGGAAAGGCCAACCACGTCCTGTTTCTGCTCGAAGGCGCCCTGCGAATTCTCGTGGACGGAAAGGACATATTCATCCAGTCCCGACAGGCCATGTTCTTCGCCCGTGACGCCCGACCATGGATACAGGCCGTGAAGCTCTCGCAGATCGTATGGCTCGAGTTCTCAAACCGTATCGTCCTGGGAGCCTGCGACGTCCTGAGCGAAATACACATCCGCGAAACGCCCAGGAAGGACGATATCCCCATACTCTGCCTTTCCGGGGCTCTGCTGGAAAAACTCCAAGCCCTGACGCTGCTGGATTCGCCATGCTTCCACATCTGCATCCAGAAGGAGCTGTACATGCTCCTCAAAACATCCTCCGACGAGGCGGAGATCGCACGCTTCTTCAGACCCCTCCTCGATGCACGGAAGGACTTCACGGCATTCGTGACCGACAACTTCCAATACGGTGATACCATCGAGGAGGCTGCACGCAAGGCGCACATGAGCAAGAGCCATTTCCTCGCGAAATTCAA
>ERZ827197.1419-NODE-1419-length-19627-cov-4.596464_pt1 | contig 19627 bp, 21 predicted proteins | sample MGYA00519867_ERZ827197 | MGnify/ENA primary metagenome ERZ827197 (study PRJEB31778, sample SAMEA3449278) | human gut metagenome | biome: human gut; feature: human-associated habitat; material: faeces | place: United Kingdom | collected 2010/2012 ...
TTATTCCACATGAATATGATGGAGTTAAAGTAACATCAATAAGTGATTCATTTAAAAATGATAAAGTTAAAAATATATATATTTCAGATAACATAACATATTTACCAGTAGAGAATTTTAAAAATATTACTATCAATTGTTATAGAGGTAAATATTGCGAAGAACTTAAAAATAATAATGAATTAAATGTTAATATATTAAATGATTCAGAAGTTGTTGATTTTAATTATATTGAATTTCCATTTGAATATAATGTTAAAGATGGAAATGTTGAATTAACTCATTATAAGGGTAGTGGTGGTGCTTTAATTATACCTGAAACTGTTAATGGCATGAAAGTAACATCAGTAAGTTTTGATTGCAGCTATAATAAAGAAGTTTATTTACCTGATACAATAAATAATATATCTGATAATTTTATTACTCCAAGGAATTATAACAATTATATAAACTGTGTAATTTCTGCGGTAGTAGCATTTGTTTTAACAACTATTGTAATTCTTATTGTTAAAGATAGAACTCCTGAAGAAATAGCAGTAAGCACTCCTATATATATTGGTACATTTATGTATTTGGGAATTATGTTTTATATAAATTATACTAGTAATCATGAATATTCATCAGGAAATGGTATTCCAATAATTTCAATTGAATCTGGTTTAATATATTTTACAACAGTAGTAACAATAATGTTCATTAATAAAAGAAATAAAAAATTAGATACTAATACAAAAAATAAAACTAAATTTATTGATGAAATGATATTCAAAATTAATAATATATCAAAATTAAATGGTGAATATAAAAACAAATTAATTGATAAACTTAAATATTCTGATCCAGTTAGTAATGAGATGGTAAAAGGTATTGAAGATAATATTAATATGTTAATAAGTAGACTTAATGATAAAAGCAGTAATGAAGAAATTGATAATATTATTAAACTTATTGAAAATAGAAATGATATTATAAAGAGAAATAAATAGTGTGCTTAAATGCACATTTTTCTTTATATTTTATGTAGAACCATTTTGATTTTAAAAATATTTTAAAAAATTTATTAAAAATATTTACTTAAAATCATTTTTACATATTGATTTCCATAATTTTTCATAATCATATTTATAACTAACAATTCCTTTATTATATTTACTTAAAATCTTATTTATGATATTTTATGATTATAAGAGGTAGAATAATGAAAATAAGAGGTTTATTTCAAAAAACTATATGTTCTTTAAGTACTATTGTGAATATGTGTGATGATAAAAATATCAAGGAAAAAGCACAAAAGTATTTAATTGATTTGATAGAACAATATTATCAGCATGTTAATTACGAAAATATTTATAAATTGAACTTTAAATATAGTTGTGCTGACATAAATGAATTTATGTACGAATGTATAGATTATCAAAAAGTAGATTTGATGTGGATAGCTGAAGATATGTATTATGGTTTTGCAGAACTTATGGATACAATATTAGAAGAAAGGAGAAAAAAATAATATGTCTGAATCAAAAAAGATGCCCGGTGGGACTTGGGTTAATATAAATGAAAGTAAAAAAGGTACAACTAATATAAATGTTTATGATCAAGATCCTAAGGGAAAACATAAAGAATCTATTCATATTTCTATTCGTGAAGATGGGAAGGGAAGAATATCTACAAAAACTGGAGATGAAAAAAGAAAAGAAACTGATATATCATGTTTCCTAACTACAGCCTGTATGAGATATTATCATGAAAATTTCAATGATGACTGTTATGAATTAAGAATGTTAAGATGGCTTAGAGATAATTGCGTTTTAGATGAAGATGTAGCACATTATTATGAAGTTGCGCCAACTATTGTAGAACGTATTGGAAAAGATAATCAGGAAATGGTTTATAATTACATATATGATAATTTAGTAAGTTATTGTATTATGGAAATTGAAAATGGAAATTATGAAGAAGCAGTAAATCGTTATAAACAAATAGTTTGCGAATTAGAAAGATTTTATTTACCTGATACAAGTAAGAAAGTATTAAAATTATCATAGGGTTTGTATGTAACTGAATAGAAAAATAAATAGTGTGCTTAAATGCACATTTTTCTTTATAAAGATTACAATGTTTGTTATAATATTTATACAGGAAGGATAGATTTATATGTTTGAAAACTTAAGTGAAAGATTACAAAAAGTAGTAAGTAATATTAAATCAAAAGGTGTAATAAATGAAGATAATATAAGTGAGATTACTCGTGAGATTAGACTTTGTTTATTAGAAGCAGATGTTAATGTTAAAATAGTACGTGAATTTATAGATAGTGTTAAAGAAAAGGCACTTGGTGAAGAAGTAAGAAAGAGTATTAAACCAGGAGATATGTTTGTTAAGATTCTTAAAGATGAACTTGTTTCTTTACTTGGAGGAGATAGTGCGCCACTTGTTGTTAATAAGAACCCTACAATATGTATGGTAGTTGGACTTCAAGGTGGTGGTAAAACTACTACTATAGGTAAAATAGGAAATATGGTGCGTAAAAAACATCATAAAAAGCCAATGTTTATCGCATGTGATGTTTATAGACCTGCCGCTATTGACCAACTTAAAGATATAGGAAAACAACTTAATATTGAAGTATATGAAGAAGGAAAAGGTAATCCTGTTGAAATATCTAAACGTGGTATTGAATACGCTAAAAGTAAAGGATATGATTATATTTTAATAGATACAGCAGGACGTTTACAAATAGATGAATCTCTTATGGATGAACTTGTTAATATAGAAAGTGAAGTACATCCAGATGAAGAATTACTTGTAATAGATGCGATGATGGGACAAGACGCGATTAATGTAATAACTGGATTTAATGATAAACTTAAGCTAACTGGATGTGTTCTTACTAAAATGGATGGAGATACTAAAGGCGGAGTTGCTTTATCATTAAGACATCTTACTAATATACCAATTAAGTTAATAGGAGACTCTGAAAAACTTGATGGAATAAGTGAATTCTACCCTGAAAGAATCGCAGATAGAATACTTGGTATGGGAGACCTACTTTCTATAATCGAAAGAACAGAAGAAGCACTTGATCAAGATGAAATAATGAGTACTGCTAAAAGAATGCAAAAAGGTAAATTTGATTTAGAAGATTTTTTGAATACAACTAAACAAATAAAGAAATTAGGTCCACTTGAAAACTTACTTAAATTATTACCAGGTGCATCTAAAATGGGACTTAATAATGTTGATATAGACCCTAAAATAATGGCTAGAACAGAAGCAATAGTTTTATCAATGACAGTTGAAGAAAGACGCAATCCTGATATAATTAAAGCAAGTAGAAAAGTTAGAATTGCTAAAGGATGTGGACAAAAAGTAGAAGATGTTAATCGTCTTTTGAATCAATTTGAAGAAATGAAAAAGATGATGAAACAAATGAAAAATATGAAATTTTAGAATAGGAAACTATTCTTTTTTTCTTTTATATATGTTATACTAATTATGAAAATAAGGTGTGTAAAATATGGATGATATGAATAAGAAAACAAATAAAGCTGGAAAAGTATTAGTAATAATTTTTATGATTATAATGATATTTATTTTAAAAATATTAATTAATAATGATACATTCTCATCAAGAAACTTTAATATTTTATCAAATAGTGATAATAAAGATTATATGGATGAACTTATTAAATATGGTAAAAAGAAAGGTATGAATATTAAAGTTACTTATGCTGATGATTTAGAAGCAATAGATCTAATTGAAGATACTAATGATTTTGATGCAGTATGGATGAGTAATTCAATATGGTTATATATGCTTGAAAATGCTAAAGTAACTAATTCTAAATCAATATATATTAATCCTATTGTAATGGGAGTTAAAAAGAGTAAAGCAAGCAATTTAAATCTTATAAGAGATGATTTAAAAAATAGTGATATTATTAACGCAATAGGAGACAAAAAACTTAGCTATGTAATGTCATCAGTTACTAAAACAAATACAGGTCTTACATCATATTTAGGATTCTTAAATGCTCTTAGTGGTAGTCCTGAAATACTTAAAAGTGAAATGTTAGATAACAAAGAACTTGTAACTAATTTAAAATCATTATTTAGTGGTGTAGAAAGAGTTAGTGGTAGTGATACATTTTTAGAAGATATGTTTCTTAACAGCAATAAATATGAAGCTGTTATTGCAAGTGAATCATCATTGATTAGAATAAATACTGAGCTTGAAAGACAAAATAAAGAAACATTATATTTGTTATATCCAACTGATGGAGTGGCTATTAATGATTCACCTTTTGCATATGTTGATAGAAAACAAAATAAGATTGATAAATTCTTAGTATTACAAGAGTTCTTACTTTCAAAAGAATCTCAAAAAGAAATGGAAAATTTAGGTAAAAGAACATGGTATGGTGGAGTTAACAGTAACGCTAATAAAAATGTATTTAAAAGTGAGTGGGGAATTAATACAAATAAATATCTAATACCACTTAAATATCCAAGTAAAAAAGTTATGAATGAAGCAATTGCATTATATATTGATGAACTTAGAAAACCATCAGCAACAGTATTCTGTTTAGACTATTCAGGAAGTATGTATGGAGAAGGTAAAACTGAATTATATAATGCAATGAGTTATATATTAGATACAGAACAATCTTCTAATGATTTAATACAATTTTCTAAAAACGATAATATATATGTAATGCCATTTGATAGTGCTACTCGTAAAGTATGGAAGACATTTAATGGTAATATAACAAAAGATTTAATTACAAATATAAATAATGAAATGCCTAATGGTGGAACTAATATATATCAATGTGTATATGATGGATTTAAGATATTACAAAATACTGATAATAGTTTTAATAAAACAATTATTCTAATGACAGATGGTAATTCAGTTTCAGCAAACTATACTGAACTATCTAGCTATTATATAAATAATAATCTTGATATCCCAGTATATAGTATAATGTTTGGTAGTGCAGTACGTGAACAACTTGATAAACTTGCTAATCTTACAAATGCTAAAGTATTTGATGGAAAAACTAATCTAAAAAGTGCATTTAAAGAAGTAAGGAGCTATAATTAATATGAGACTACAAAAAAGATATACATTAGCAGCAATTCTTTCAGGAATATCATTTATAATATTTTACTTAGTACTTAACTTATACTTATATATTTCATTAATATTATGTACTATAGTATATATAGGTGGTGTATTCTATTTTAAAGATAAAGACATAAGAGTATATGATGCAGCTGCTATTGCAAGATATTATTTCGAAATGTCTAAACTTAATGACTATAAAGAAAAAATAAAAGATGATATAATGAAAGAAAAACTAGGTAAAATAGTTGTTCTTTATAGTAAAATAGTTAAATATTTAGAAAGTAGACCAAGAAATGCTACTAAAATATATAACTTTTTAGATTATTATTTACCATTTACAGTAAATTTAGTTAATAAATATATTAATATTGAAAAGAAGAAAGAAAAGACATTTGTAGAAAATAAACTTATACTTAAGATGGGAGTATATGTTAAGGAAATAGAAAGTGAATGTAGTAGACTTGTAAATCTTATTTCTAAAGCAAAAGATAAAGAATTAGATTTTGAAATGAAAGTATTTGAAAGAACTACTGATATAGATGATATTGATATTAAAGGAAGTGATAAGAATGAATAATGATACTGAAAAAACAAAATTAAATTTTAAGGAAGGTACTTTATCAAAAATAATAGGTGCTGTTATATTAATAGCTATTATTGTAGTTGCAATAGTTATTAAAAATGGTAAGAGTTTTACTACTATTAATGTTTATGGCGCAGTTGGAGGAGGTAAAGAAGACTTACTAGCTGATGAAGAAATAAATAAGATATTTGCTCGTAAATATGGATTTAAATTTGTTCAAGATTCATGGAGTAATGGTAAAACAATAGTATCACCTTTACTTAGAGAAGATAATTCTCATTACGATTTAGCTTTCTTTAGTGATCAAAGATATTATGATTATTTTAAAACAAGTCCTACTGGTAATGAGGCTCCAAGAGATAGAGTTATTGATGGAGATTTAGTATTAAATACACCTATTGTTATATATAGTTGGGATACAGTAGTAGATGCTTTAATAAAAGAAAATATAGTTACTGTTCGTGATAATGTTTATTATATTACAGATATGAATAAATTAATAAATTATATTCTTGAAGGTAAAAAATGGAGTGATATAGGACTTGATTCTATATATGGAAGTATTAATATAGGTTCAACAGACCCAGTTACTTCTTCACCAGGAGCAACATATTATGGACTTTTACTTTCAATTATGGCAGGAGGAGATGTTAATCAAGTAAGTATTACTGATGCATTACCTAAATTACGTGAATTCTATTTAAAGAGTGGATATATGAATAACACACCAGCTGATTTATTCTCAATGTTCTTAAAAACAGGTATGGGAGCTAAACCTATGATAGTTGATTATGAAAAATCAGTTATAGATTTTGCTAATGCTAATCCTGAAGGATGGAGTCAAGTAAAAGATAAAATTAGAATATTATATCCAACACCAACAATATGGAATAGCCACTGTATCGCAGCATTTAATGATAATGGTAAAAAATTATTAGATGCATTTGATGATAAAGAAGTTGCTCAAAGAAGTTGGGAAAGATATGGATTTAGAGTTGGTACTACTGGTGGAAAATATGATGTAAGTAAAATAAGTGGTACTATAAAAGGAATTCCACAAGAAATAACAAGCGTAACATCAGGACTTAGAATGGATGTATATAATCAAGTTATAGATTATTTAAAAAATAACCAATAAAGTTTATAAAAGGTATTATTTTCGAATAATATCTTTTATTTTGTCATGAAAATTAAATTTTAATGCATATAATAAACTAATATTAAATTTTTTGTAATAAAACGTTGACAAAAATTTTTATTATGTTAATATATAGAACTACAAAAGAAGAATATTTACTATTTTTCTGGTTCTATGTATGATAGGTGGGTTATGGAACAAAAAGATTTAAAAAAAATAAAACGTAAAGAATTATTAGAGCTTATGTTAGAACAAGCAAAAAGAATTCAAGAATTAGAACTTGAAATAAAAGATCTTAAAAGTGAACTTGATTCTAAAAAGATAAAGATTAAAGAATCTGGTTCAATTGCTGAAGCCGCTTTAAAATTAAATAACATATTTGAAGATGCTGAAAATGCAGTGAATCAATACTATGAAAACTTTAAAGATAATTGTAAAAAGATAGAAACTTCTATCAAAAAAGAAGCAACACTTGAAAAGAATAGAATAGTAAAAGAAACACTTGAAAAGTGTAAAAAGAAAGAATTAGACTTTGAAAATAAACTTAAAAAGAAAGAAGAAGAAATTTCAAAAGTAAAAGCAAATTCTAAAGTAAAAGAGGCTAAAAAAACAGTAAGTTCTAAAAATAAATCATCTAAAAGTAAAAGGAAAAAATAATGAATAAGTTAAAAAATATATTTCATAAAAAGAAAGAAATTAAAAAAATTACTTATGAAGATATAACAATTGATAACTTAAAAGCAGAAATACATAGAGTAAAATATAAAAATAGTTTTTCAAGATTACTTAGAAGTACAGTATATGTATTAATAATTATAGTAGCTATTTCATCTATATGTGCGACATTATTCATGCCAGTAATAGAAATAACTGATTCAAGTATGAAACCATTACTTAATGATGGCGATATAGTACTTACAGTTAAAGATAATAAATTCAAAACTGGTGATATAGTTGCTTTCTATCATGGAAATAAAATACTTATTAAAAGAGTAATTGGAGTAGAAAGTGATTTTGTTAATATAGATAAAGATGGTATTGTGTATGTTAATGGAAAAGAATTAAAGGAAAATTATGTTAAAGAATTAAAAAAGGGCGATAGTGATATTAAATATCCGGTGCAAGTAAGTGATGGTAGTATATTTGTATTAAGTGATGAAAGAGATGTATTAACAGACTCAAGAACTACTAATGTAGGCCAAATTAAAACTAACGATATAATTGGTAAAGTTATTTTTAAAGTATGGCCATTAAAAGAAATTAAAAAAATATAATATTATTTTTCTTATATGGGGGACATGGTATGAAAAAGATAAATAAAATATTTGCATTATTATTTGCTCTTTTAATGTTTATTAATCCAATAATAAATGTTTTTGCAGAGGCAAATGGTAATAATCAAAGGCAAATAGGAAATACTGGTGGTGAATCTGTTGGAGATGGAGTTAAGATTAGTAAAACAATTTCTCCAAGTGAACTTGAAAACTATTTTGATATAACTCTTAAAGTTCAAACTACTGAAATAGCAAAAGAACAAGATTTAGCTGTTGTTATTGTAATGGATATTTCACGTACAATGATTCAAAATAAGTTGGAAGGCGAAAATACTACTAGACTTAGAGCGGCTCTTAATGCTGGACAAAAATTTGTAGAAACATTTGCTTTAAATTCAAATAATGTCGATGCTAAAAGGCAACTTGGATATGTTGCATTTAATAGAGATGGTCATGTACTTGCTGATATTCAAGAATGTAAGAGTATGGATACTGCTAATAAAATCAATAAAGATGTTTATGACAAAACTATAAGCATAACTAAAACAATTGATAGTGATAATGATGTTTATGGAAATGATAAGACTCGTTTCACTAATATTGAAGGTGGACTTCAAGTAGCATATGATATGTTATATAATAACACAAACACTAAAGACATAAAGAATAAATATATTATATTTTTATCTGATGGATTTCCAACAACATACTTATGGCAAGGATATACTGGACATGATACTATAAGAACAGATAAAGGAATTTTATATGATGAACTTAAAGATATGCCAATGATTTATGGAACTAATTATAGTGAAAGAGGCGCTAGAAAAGCACAAGAAAAGGCAAAAGTATTAAGAGATAAAGGAACTGTTATTTATTCAATTGGTACAGGAATAGATAAAAATGCTCAAACAATTGAAGATTATGATAAAGCTGGTGGTAATAGTTATTCTACAATTGATAGATTTAATAATAAAAATTATGCTATTGGAAACACATTAAATGATTTTAAACTATGGTTAGGTGGTAATACAACAAATTCAAGTATAGGGCCTGGTATTGGTTCTGGATATAATGGTCATTATTTTGATGTTAAAAATAGTAAAAATATGAATGAAGCTTTTAATAAAATATTTGAGAATATTAAATATTTGTCAGAGGCTTCATGGGTAGCAGAAGATCCTATGAATTCCAATCAAACTTCAGTAAAAAACGTTATAAATTTTGTTGGAATTTATGATAATGAAAATGATAAATCAAAATTATATGATAGTGTTACTTATAATTCTACTTTGAGTAACAATACTTCAAATAATACTGCTTATTATAATAGTCAAACTGATAAAATAAATTGGGATTTAAAGAATTCTAAATACACTAAAACAACTAGTGGAAATACAACTTATTACAATTATGAACTTAAATATAGAATAAAATTAAAAACAGAAGCAAATAATTTTATGAGTGATAAATTATTTAATACAAATGGTGTTACAACATTATCTTATGTAATTAGAGAAAGTGGAAAAGAACCAAGAATAAAAAAATTAGAATTCAAAATACCTTCAGTAAAAGGATATCTTGGTAAACTTGAGTTTGATAAATTAACTAAATATGGAAACAAGCCACTAGAAGGATCTACATTTGAAATATATCATTCAGATGATTGTCCTTGTTTAAAAGAAAGAAAACATATTGATAATAATTTTAAAATGACAAGTGTGTCTAATTCAAATGGAAAAGTTATATTTGATAAAATACCTTCTGGTCATAAATATAAAATACATGAAGTATCTACTGATGATTATCATAATGTTAAAAATGACATATATGATGTCATTGTAAGTTATGGTGAAACAACATCTCCACTAAAAGATACTAAGTTTATTAATAATTATAAGACTAGAAATCTAACTATTATTAAAGTAGTTGAAGGAGTAAGTACTACTAAAAAGTTTAAATTTGAAATAGAAGCAACTTATAGAGGCAATAACCTTGAAGGTACTTATGATGTTGTTAGAAAAAATGGCAATATTGAAACAACCGAAAAGATTACATTTAGTAATGGAAAAGCAACTATTGAATTAAAAGATCAAGAACAAATTACTATAAAAGATTTACCATATGGTATTTCATATAAAATTGGAGAAACAAATAATGATGGATTCATTGTTAAATATCAAATTAATGATGGAGCAATCAATATATATAATAGTAAGAATATAAAATTTTATACTTTAGATAAGGATAGTAAAATCAAATTTACTAATATATCTGGGTATGAGTTACCAGCTACTGGAAGTAGTGGTATGTTAATTTTGTTAATAATAGGTTCACTATTATTAGTTGTCCCTATTATTTATATATCAGTTAATGTTTTAAATAAAAAAATGACTATGAAACATTAATGTTTATTTTGAAAGGAAAGGAAATAAAAAATGAAAAACATTAAAAAATTATTTGGGTTGTTATTTGCTTTTGTAATTGCATTAGTACAAGTAAATGCAGCTGGAAATGGTTCAATTACTATCAATAAAGCAATAGTTGATGAAACCTATTCAATCTATAGAGTATTAGATTTAGAAACTTATGATAAAACTAATGATCATTATATCTATAGAGCTAATGCAGATTTTAAAACTTTTGTAGAAAGTACTGAAGCTAGTGCTTACCTTGAAGCTAAAAATGAAAATGGAAATACATATTATGTATGGAAAGGGGATACAACTGACACAAGAGTACAAGAATTTGCTAAGTTAGCATTTGCTTATGCTGAAAATAATAGTATAAAGCCAGTTGCTTCAACTAAGGCAACAAGTACAACAGTAGAATTCAAAAATTTAGATTTAGGTTATTATTTAATGAGTTCTACAACTGCAGAAAAAGATACTAGATTATTAAGTTTAACAACTACTAATCCAAGTGCAACAACAAGAGAAAAGAATACTTTAACTCCAGATGTAGATAAAGAAGTAGAAGAAAAAGGTACATATGGAAAAACTAATGATGCTAGTATTGGTGATACAGTAAACTTTAAAGCAACTATTACAGTTGGTGCTGGTTATACTGATTATAAACTTCGTGATAAAATGAGCGCTGGTCTTACTTTCAATGCTAATTCAGTAGTAGTTAAAGTTAATAACACAGTAGTAGATTCATCTAACTATACAGTTAGAACAGATGTATCAGGTTATACATTTGTAATTGAATTTAAGAATGAATATATTGTTACATTACCAAAAAATACAGTAATTACTGTTACATATTCAGCTATCTTAAATGAAAATGCTGTAGTTGAAGGAGAAGGAAATCCAAACGTATTAGATTTAGCTTATGGTGATACTAATACTCCAGAAAAGCAAACTATTACTTATTCATATGCATTTGATGTAATTAAAATTGATGGAAAAGAAAGAACACAATTAACAGGTGCTGAATTTAGATTATATGATACTAAAACTGGTGGTAATGAAATTAAAGTTGTATTAGTAGATGCAACATCTAATACTTATCGTGTAGCTAGAGCTAATGAAAATGGTGTAACTATTAAAGCTGGTAAAGCAACTATCTTAGGTTTAGATGCTGGTACATATTACTTAGAAGAAGTTGTTGCTCCAACTGGTTATAATAAATTAACTAGTAGAGTAGAAATAATTATTTCTAAAATAAATAGTGATAAAACATTTAGTAGATTTAGTACTAATGTTGAAAACTATACAGGTTCTAAGTTACCAGAAACAGGTGGAATTGGAACTACATTATTCTTAACATTAGGTTCAATCTTAGTAATAGGATTTGGTCTATTATTAGTAACTAAATTAAGAGTGTACAAAGAAAATATATAATATAAATAGTCAGTGATAAATAGATAGATGGGAAGAAATAAAATCTTCCTCTCTATCAATAATAAATATTAATTGGTAGAAAGGGTAAGTGGTATTAAGTTATGAAAGATCATAAGATCACAATGTTAATGATATTATTTTTTTTCATAGGACTTTTAGTATTTTTTTACCCAACGTTAAGTAATTATTATAATGAAAAGAATCAATCTAGAACAATATATAATTATGAAAATATCTTAAAGAATACTAATCAAATTGATTTTGAAAAAGTTAAAAATGATGCGATAGAGTATAACAAAAAATTAAGTAAGTTAAAAGAACCATTACTTACATATGATACTTTAAAAAACTATAAAAAGTTATTAAACATTAATAATGATGGAATGATGGGATATTTAACAATAGATAAAATTAAAGTTGAACTTCCTATATATCATACTGTTAGTGAAACTGTGTTAAATTCTAGTGTAGGTCACTTAGAAGGAACTTCACTTCCAATAGGTGGAAAAGGTACACATAGTGTATTATCTGCTCATAGAGGTCTTCCATCCGCTAAACTTTTTACAGAATTAGATAAATTAGAAATTGGAGATACTTTTAAGATTACTATATTAGATGAAACTCATGTTTATAAAGTTGATAAAATATTAATAGTTAAACCAAATGATAGAAATGAACTTAAGATTAATAAAGATAATGATTATATTACATTACTTACTTGTACACCTTATGGAATCAATACACATAGGCTTCTAGTCAGGGGAGAGAGAATCCAAGGTGATATTAAAAAAGATTATATAACAACAGAAGGATTTAAAGTAAATAGATTAATAGTAATGCCTATTATAGCACTTCCAATAATAGCTTTATTACTAATTGTATTATTAATAAAACCTGTTAAAAGAGTTAATATTAATAAATATGAAAAATATCTTTATCCAAATGGAAAAGATTTTCATGGAGGTAAAATATGAAAAGAATAAAAATTTTATTATTATCTATACTTATGATATTTAATATTGATAAAGTTGATGCTTTAGGAAGCAATACTGTAGATTTTAATGAAAAGGGAAGTATTGAGATAACTTTATTTGAAAAGAACGATAATGCGAAAATAGAAGGGGCTGAACTTACTATTTATAAAATAGCGAATGCTCATGAAAAAAATCATAATTTAGTTCTTGAATATGTAAGTGAGTTATCAAGTTGTAATGTTTCCTTAGATGATTTAGAATCTGCCGATGTCGCTTCTAATATTGAAAAATGTATTCTAAATGATTATGCTGGAATATCTAAGCTAACTAATCAAGATGGATATGTTAAATATGATAATTTAGATTTAGGACTTTATCTAGTTAAACAAACTAATAAAGTGGATGGATTTTCTAAAATAGATTCATTCTTATCAATGATACCAAAAGTAATTGATAATAAATGGGAATATGATATTAAAGCTACTCCTAAGACTGATATTATAAGAGTAATGGATATTCATGTACGCAAAGTATGGAATACTTCTAATAATAATACTAATCATAGTATTAATTTACCTAAAAGTATTGTGGTTGAATTATTACTTAATGAAGAAATAGTTGATACTATTAAACTTGATAATGAAAATGAATGGAAACATACATGGATAGATTTACCTAAAAGTGATTCTTATACAGTACGTGAAATTAATGTTCCAAAAGGATGGACTGTAACATATCAAAAAGAAGACAATTCTTTTATAGTTACTAATACAAGTACTTTAGTTCAAACAGGACAAATGTTATGGATAGTATTATTAATTGGAATGATTGGCGTAATATTTATAATAGCTAGTTTAGTATACGATAAGGTATCACATGAACAAAACAGCTAAAAAGATATTATATATAGGTATATCATTAATAATAATTGCTTTACTTTTACTTATATATTTTGAATGGGAAGAAATATATTCTAAAAAAGAAAGTAATGATATAATGAAAACTATATTAAATAATAAAGATAATAATAAAAATGAAGATGAAATAGTTATTGATGATTTAAAATATATTGGATATATAGTTATACCAACACTAGATTTAAATTTACCAATAAGTAAGGAGTTCTCATATTCTTCTTTAAGAAAATCACCAACTTTATATTATGGATCACTTATGAATAATAATATGGTAATATGTGGTCATTCTTATAAATCTCATTTTAGATATTTATATAAATTAAAACAAGGTGATGAAGTTATATTTGTTGATACTAAGAATAATAGATATACTTATAAAGTTGAATTAGTTGAAGAACTTGCCTCTACTGATATTAAAGAAATGATTGAAAGTGATTTTGATTTAACTCTTTATACTTGTACTCGTGATGGGCTTAGAAGAGTTACAGTTAGATGTAATAGAGTTTAAAAATTCTGTGTGGTGATACAAAGTAAACAATTAGCGTTTACTTTTTTTGTGCCTTTTGCTTAAACATATTAATATACACTACATACAATAATAGTAGTAAAGGAGTTGTTAATTATGAATAATTCTATGGGAATGTATCAAGGCTATAGTGTTGAAGGTAGTGCTGAATTAAAAGTTACTCCAGATACTATGAAACCTATGATGGAAACTTCTTGCAATACTATTCCTGGTATGGTATGTGAACCAATTTATGAATGTCCTAAAGAAAGATGTATTCATAGACAAATAGTACATGAAGTACCACATGTTTGCCCAGTTAATACAAGAATTATAAATCATCATATCTATAAACATACATATAGTCCATGTTATACATGTACTGAAGAAAATGAAATATGTAATGTTAATGATAATTGTTGTGGTGGATTAATGTAATTTAAGTAAAAGAGTTGTTTTATAAATAACTTTTTTATTTTGAATATTGACAAAGGTATAAACAATGTATATACTATATATGGAAGGTGAATTATGGAAATAGTTATTAAAAAGTGGGGTAATTCTGATGGAATAAGAATACCAAGTAATATTTTAAAAGCATTAAATTTAAAAACAAATGATGTATTAAATATTGATACTGATGGTGAAAAAATAATTATAAGTGTTCCTAAAAAGAAAAAGATTTCTTTAGCAAATGAGTTTAAAAATTATAAAGGTAAGAATTTAGCAAAAGATTTTTCATGGGATGAAAGTGTAGGAAAAGAAATATGGTAAAAAAATATATTCCGAGACAAGGCGATATTGTTTATTTAGATTTTGCTCCTACTAAAGGGCATGAGCAAACTGGATATAGACCTGCTGTTGTAGTAAGTAATAATGTTTTTAATGATAATACTAAGATGGCTTTTGTATGCCCAATTACTTCTAATGACAAAGAATTTCCTACTCATTATTTATTAGAAGATACAAAGACAGTGTATGGATCTGTTTTATGTGAACATATAAGAAGCATTGATTATGAAATAAGAAATATAAAATTTGTTGAAAGATTAAGTGATAATGATTTTATTAGTGTAATAACATTATTAAATGCTTGTATAGCTGAATAATATTATGAATGATATTTTTGAAAGATTATCTAAATCTAAATTTAGAAGTAGATTTCATTTAAAAGATAAAGATAAAAAATATATTGAAGAAAAAGGTATTGATACCATAAAAAAACATGCATATGATTTTATTAATAATAGATTATCAGATGTAAGCAAAGTTATAGATGGAAAACAAACACCAATGAGAGGTCATCCTGTTTTTATAGCACAGCATGCGACTGCTTGTTGTTGTAGAGGGTGTTTAGAAAAATGGTACCATATACCCAAAGGCAGATTACTTACTAAAAAAGAAATAGATTATATAGTTGATATTATTATGAAATGGATTAATAATGAAATGAATAGAAAGGATATATTATGATTAAAAAATATGAAAAAATGTTAAATATGGATGCGACTATTACAAAGAAATTATTTGATAGAGTTAATTATCCATGGGAAGTACTTCCACTTATAAATGATTATATTTTAGAAATTATTTCTACTTTAGGAAGTGATTACATTAAATTAAAAGATAATGTTTATGTACATAAAACTGTTAAAATAGAAGAAGGAGCATATATAAATGGACCAACTATAATATGTGAAAATAGTGTTATAAGACATAATGCTTATATTAGAGGCTCTGTTATAATTGGTAAAAATTCTGTTATAGGCAATTCTACTGAGGTAAAAAATTCTATACTTTTTGATAAGGTAGAGTGTCCACACTTTAATTATGTTGGTGATTCTGTTTTAGGTGAACATGTTCATTTAGGAGCTGGAGTAATACTCTCAAATGTAAGAAGTGATAAGAAAGAAGTAAATAATCTTCACAAATGTGGTTCTATTTTAGGAAATAATGCTGAAATTGGATGTAATAGTGTATTATGTCCTGGAACTATAGTAGGTGAAAATAGTAGTGTTTATCCACTTACAATGGTAAAAGGTGAAGTAGAAAGTAATATGATAGTTAAATCAACATATGAGATAGTTAAGAAGAAGTAGACATTGTTTACTTTTTTCTTTTGCGAAAATTTTATTTTACATTGACAATTGAGTGTATATTCAACTATAATATTAATAGTTGAACAATTATTCAACTATTAAGGAGCTTATATGTCAAAGAATGAATTTACTTGTGATTGTAATATCATACATGAAGATAGTGTAAATCATGTTAAAAAAAATATACCAAACGAATATTATTTTAATGATCTTGCTGATTTATTTAAATTAATAGGTGATACAACTAGATGTAAAATATTATTTATACTTGATAAATATGAAATGTGTGTCTGTGATATAGCTAATGTTCTTAGTATGACTAAGTCTGCAGTTTCACATCAGTTAGCAGCACTTAGAAGAAGCGGTATTGTTAAATGTAGAAAGAATGGCAAAGAAGTATACTATACGTTAGATGATGATCATATTGTTAAATTATTTGAAATGGCAGATGCTCACTTAAGTCATGGAAGGAGAAAATTAAAATGAAAAATTATAAATTTAAAATAGAAGGACTAGATTGTGCTAACTGTGCTAGTACACTAGAAAGTGAAATTAGTAAGATAGAACATATAAATAATGTAAGTATAAGCTTTATGAGTCAAAGATTATCTTTTGATTGTGAAGAAAATAATTATGATGAAGTTGTCAAACTAATCAAGAAAGTCATTAAAAAAGAAGAACCAAATGTAACTATAGGGGAATTATAATATGACTAAGAAAGAAAAAAAGAATTTGATTAGAATCATTATTTCAGGACTATTATTTGCTTTAAGTTTTATATTTAAAACTAAATATGTAGTATTTGGTATACTTTTAGTATCTTATATTATTATTGGATATGATGTATTATTAAAGGCATTTAGAAATATTAAGAGAGGTAAAATATTTGATGAAAACTTTCTTATGAGTATAGCTACTATTGGAGCAATATGTATTAGTGATATGCGTGAAGCAGTAGCAGTTATGCTTTTCTATCAAATTGGTGAATTATTTCAAAGTTATGCAGTTAATAAATCAAGAAAATCCATTATTGAACTTATGGATATTAGACCTGACTATGCCAATGTTATTAGGAACGGTAAGCATGAAAAAGTAGACCCAAATGAGGTTAATATTGAAGAAATAATACTTGTAAAGCCAGGAGAAAAAATACCTCTTGATGGTGTTATTGTTGAAGGAAAATCTTTACTTAATACAGTTGCCTTGACTGGAGAAAGCATTCCAAGAAGTGTTAAAGAAAATGATGAAGTATTAAGTGGATGTATAAACAATGAAGGTATATTAAAAATAAAAGTAACAAAGAAATTTGGAGATTCCACTGTTAGTAAAATCCTCGATTTAGTAGAAAATGCTAGCAATAGAAAATCTAAATCAGAAGCATTTATAACAAAATTTGCCAAATATTATACACCTATAGTATGTGGGATAGCACTTGTAGTGGCAATATTTCCACCATTAATTCTTAAAGAGCCATTTAACACTTGGATATATAAAGCACTATCATTTTTAGTAGTATCATGTCCTTGTGCATTGGTTATATCAATACCACTTAGTTTTTTTGGAGGACTAGGGGCATCATCAAATATAGGAGTTCTTGTTAAAGGTAGCAACTATTTAGAGGCACTTTCAAACGTTGATATTGTAGTTTGCGATAAAACAGGTACACTCACTGAAGGGGTCTTTAAAGTTCAAGAAATAAATGCAGTAGGAATAAGTAATGAAGAATTATTAAAAATGACTGCCTACGCTGAAAGCTTTTCTAATCATCCAATATCTATATCATTAAAAGAAGCATATGGTAAAAAAATAGATTCAAGTAAAGTTACTAAAGCACGTGAAATAGTAGGAAAAGGTATATATGCTAAAGTATTAGGTAAAGATGTATATGTTGGTAATGATAAATTATTAAAAGAACTAGAAATAAAAATAGATAAAGTTAATAAAACAGGTACTGTCATATATACAGTTATTGATAATAAATATTGTGGCTATATATTAATATCAGATAAAATAAAAGAAGATTCATATAAAATGATTAAATCTTTAAAGAAAAATAACATAAGCAAAATAGTTATGCTTACTGGCGATAGAGAAAATATAAGTAAAAGCATAAGTAATGAACTTAAACTTGATGAGTATTACGCTGAATTACTTCCTCAAGATAAAGTATCTATAACAGAAAAAATAATGCATGAAAAAGATGGCAATTTATTATTTATAGGTGATGGCATTAATGACGCTCCTGTCCTTGCTCTTAGTGATATAGGAGTATCCATGGGATCACTTGGTAGTGATGCGGCAATAGAAGCATCAGATATAGTTATTATGACAGATGAGCCATCTAAAATAAGTGATGTCATTAAAATATCTAAAAAAACTATGAAAATAGTTCGTGAAAATATAGTATTTGCAATAAGTATTAAGATTGCTGTACTTATATTATCACTTTTAGGTATTGCAACAATGTGGAGTGCAGTATTTGCTGATGTAGGTGTATCAGTAATAGCCATATTAAATTCACTTAGAATATTAAATGTTAAAAAATATAAATAATATTAAAAAAGGAAATTATATACATTTCCTTTTTAATTGTATAATTATAATTACTATCAATGTAGATAATGAAATAACACTACCTATAAGCATTAAATTATTCTTATATTTAATTTCAATTACATGTTTACCACTTTCAATATCAAATCCAAGTAGTGCATCACCAATCATAAATGTATTTACTTTCTTACCATCCACATACACTTTAATCTCATCATCATAAGGTATACTAGTATAAATAGTATTATTACTTTTATTATTAACATTAGCCTTTATATAAGTATCTTTAAATATTTCTATTCTAACTTTATCTTGCATCAATACATTATTTGCTTCATTGAATTTATTTGAATTAATACTATAAACTTCAATATCATTTTCATTATAATAAGTACCAATTAATATTTTAAATTCATCATTATCACTTATAAAATTAATTAACATATTTTCATCTAATTGATTAGTTGAACTATAGTATTTGGAATTAACATATTTTAATATTTCATCATTTTTATAATAAATAGTATCATTAATTATATAAAATTCAGCATCACAATTGTTATAAAAATAATTGTTTATATAGTTATTTTTATAGGTATATTCCATTA